>ADIG01001062.1_pt1 | contig 255544 bp, 230 predicted proteins | sample 268288 | NCBI WGS metagenome assembly ADIG01 (sample SAMN02954299, study PRJNA39533) | groundwater metagenome | biome: aquatic; feature: FW106 well; material: groundwater; isolation source: FW106 well in Area 3 of the Oak Ridge Field Research Center (FRC) near the... | place: USA: Oak Ridge, TN ...
TGTCGGTCTTGCCGGTCTGCCCACAGTACTGGCGGGCCACGCCCACCGAGTGCGTGCCCTTCTTCGGAAAGCCGGTGTCATCGATGATCCAGTAGCACGGCTCCGCTCCACCGCGCGTCAATACCGGCAGCACCTGTTCGGCGACCGTGGCCAGCACGGTGGCGTCGCTCCAATCCGAGGTTGATACTAGGTGATGCATCGACTGATGGGCCGACCGCACAGCCTGTGGACGCACGCGCGCCGCCATCGGCTCCACGCTCTTGCGTCCGCCGGGCAGCATCAACCCTTGCAGGTACCACGTCGCCGGCGCCGCGCGATCCGCGTGCCCCAACGCGGCCACGATCGCCTCGCCATACCGCTCAAAGCGTGTTTCCAGACTCGTGCCCATGACCCACCTCCTTGCCTGTTGCTCGAAGATGGCGTGACTGTATCACATCTTATTAACACAGTAGAACTAGGAGCCTGTCGGACTTTACTCGGTCGGTCTGCAAATCCATCTGTGCGATCCATATTTCCGCCGCTTTTTGACCCATAGAACCACTATGGGCCTGCAAAGCCTCGAAAATCTGTCCTCGCACAGCTGAATTTTCGCCTCAACCGGCAAAGTCCGACAGGCTCCTAGCAGCCTGTCGGACTTGGATGAGACACGTGCCTCGTACGTCGATTTGCGGCAACTTGAGGACTCGAACTCAATTTGAGGCGACCTACGCCGGCAGTTTTGATCACTTTTTGACCAAAATTTTGTGATTTTCCGTAAGTCCGACAGGCTGCTAGGAACGGTTGCCCGATGGGCGGCAAGCGCCAAGCGGGGTGTCGTTTTTGTCGTGGGTACTTCTCTTTTACTCCCGGCACCCTGCCCTGCGCCCTGCGGGCCGGCTTCGCCGTTCGCGCACGCTCCTGCATTGCGGCGTGGACAAGCAAGAGAGAAGTAGCTCGGGCGCCGCAGGCGCTCGAAAGCTCTGGCTTCAGAGGGTTGTGATTCGCACGCAGCCTAACAGGCGAACGCCCCTGCTCCGCCGCGGTACCAGCGAGTCCCCTCCCAGCTGACCTGCGGCACCCATCAGGCAGAAGCTGGCTGACGCACCGAGCAGCTCGACTTCCGCAAGGTGCACAATAACCAACCACTGCACCGAAGCGCGCTTCCGCAAGAGGAGACCCACACCCATGGCCACCATCCTCGACATCCGCCGCACCGAGCTTGCCAACACCATCGAGCGGCTGCGCGAACAACGCGCGCAGATCGACGAGAAGCTGCGCAAGCTGGAACAGGAGCTGGAGGCCCTCAAGGGATTCGTGCCGCCGGCGGACGAGGAGTAGTGCGCCAGCCTTGCGCAAGCCAGGCCTCTGTTTCACTGTTGCGCATATCGTCAATTGCCGGTCAGGTCATCGTGCCAAAGCCATTCATGCCATGCCTTCCGGGTCGACAAATCGTCGCCTTTGCCCTTTTGCTCCTGCTGGCGCAGGCGGCTTGCGCGCAGCCCCCGCACACGGTGCAAATGCAGGACCTCACCTGGACCGAGCTGCGCGAGCGCATCCAATCCGGCAGCACCACCATCATCATCCCGATCGGCGGTACCGAGCAGAGTGGCCCCTATATCGCGCTGGGCAAGCACAATGCGCGGGCGGCGTGGCTGTCGCAGAAGATCGCGGAAGGGTTGGGCAATGCGCTGGTGGCCCCGGTCATCGCCTATGTGCCCGAGGGCAGCTACGCGCCACCGAGCGGCCACATGCGCTTCCCGGGCACGATCACGGTGCCGGATGCGGCGTTCGAGCAGGTGCTGGAGTCGGCGGCGAACAGCTTCGCCGTACATGGCTTCCGCAATATCGTGCTGCTGGGCGATCATGGCGGCTATCAGAAGGACCTGCAGCGGGTGGTCGCACATCTGAACAAACGTTGGGCCAGCTCGGCCGCGCGAGCATTCGCGCCGCCGGAGTATTACGCAGCCAGTTCCGCCGGCTACGACAAGATCTTGCGCCGGCATGGCTTCCACGATGACGAGATCGGTACCCACGCGGCGCTCGCTGATACTTCCCTTCAGCTGGCAGTCGCGCCGCAGATGGTGCGAGTGGATAAACTGCATGGCGCCGGCAAACCCGGTGCCGCCACGGGTGTCTATGGCGGCGACCCGCGACGCGCGACGGCGGCACTGGGCCAGCTGGGGGTCGACCTGATTGTCAGGCAGACTATCCAGGCGATCCGGAAAGACACCGCAGGACGCTGACACACCGCACGACGCGTACCGATATCCATCTCACTTGGTTGACAAGGACATTTGCCATCAACACGTATCTCTGCCGCTCCTGGCGCCGCGCTACCTGCACGGCAGCCATCGTGCTCGGCGTCGGTCTCGGCGCTGCGGCGCAGGCCGGCCCCGGCGTGGCGACCGTCCCTGGCATGCCACCGGTGGTGAACCCGGCCAACCTGTACAGCAAGTCGGGAGCCAACGATTTCAGTCCGGCGGTAAAGAACGCACTGCAGCGGGTGTATGTGCCCAACATCCGGTCGGACGACGTCTACGTGATCGATCCGCACACGTTCAAGGTGCTGTACAAGTTCAAGGTCGGGCTCAGCCCGCAGCACATCGTGCCATCGTGGGATCTGAAGACGCTGTGGGTGACCAACAACGCCGAAGGCCACCGCGACGGCAGCCTCACCCCGATCGATCCGGTGACCGGCAAAGCAGGCGAAGCAATCGCCGTGGACGATCCCTACAACATGTATTTCACCCCGGATGGCAAGCAAGCGATCGTGGTGGCCGAGGCGTTCGCGCGGCTGGATTTTCGTGACGCGCACACGATGGCGCTCAACAGCCGGCTCGACGTGCCAGGTTGCAAGGGCATCAACCACGCCGATTTCTCGATCGACGGGCGCTACGCGATCTTCACCTGCGAATTCGGCGGCAGGCTGGCGAAGATCGACATGGTGAAGCACAAGGTGCTCGGCTACCTGCAATTGGACCAGCGCACCGGCATGCCGCAGGACGTGAGCGTTTCGCCTGACGGCAAGGTGTTCTACGTGGCGGACATGATGGCTGACGGCGTGTTCCTGGTCGACGGCGACAGCTTCACGAAGATCGGCTTCATCCACACTGGCGTCGGCACGCACGGTCTTTATCCGAGCCGCGACGCCACCCGCCTGTACGTCACCAACCGCGGCTCCCACCAGATTCACGGGCAACGCCGTGGCAAGGGCAGCGTCTCGGTAATCGACTACGCCACGCGCAAGGTGGTCGCGAACTGGAAGATTCCCGGCGGTGGCAGTCCGGATATGGGCAATGTCAGCGCCGATGGCCGCACCCTGTGGCTGTCGGGTCGCTTCGATGACGTGGTTTATGCGATCGACACCAGCACCGGCAGCATCCGGACGATCAAGGTCGGCATGGAGCCACATGGCCTGACGGTGTGGCCGCAACCCGGGCGCTATTCGCTGGGCCACACCGGAATCATGCGCTGATCGACGCGCTGCGACGGCTGGTCAGCGGGTTCGACCCAGCAGCGGCGTGACGATCTGCTGCCGCCGTCCAGGCGGGTCAATCGGCCGGCGTATGCCGGTAAAGGCGTACTTCGTCTGGCTGCACTGCGTCGGCCTGGTTCGACCACGACTGGCGGATGTAGGTGACCAGCGCGGCAATCTCTGCCTCACTCAACTGCCGCGCGAACGGCGGCATCGAGTACGGCATCGGATAGCCGGCGGTGGCCGGCGCGAAGCCGCCAAGCAGCACACTGCGGATCGCGTTGATTCCGCTCGGTTCGGTGACCGAGGTATTGCCGTTGAGCGGCGGATAGACAGCGGCGACGCCGTTGCCATCCATGCCGTGGCAGTCGGCACAGTGTTGTGCGTAGAGTTTGCCGCCCTGCTCGGCGCTGGCGGCGCGCGCGAACGGCGCGGCGGGCGCTGCGGCTGCGCGCGGCGGCAACGATTGCAGGTAAGTCGCCACCGCCTGCAGGTCGGCATCGGTCAGGTGCTGCGTGCTCAGCCGAACCACGTCGGCCATCGGTCCGAACGCCGCGCCCCTGGCGGACTGGCCGGTCTTCAGCAGATCGACGATGTCCTGTGCACGCCAGCCGGCAAGGCCGCCGCCGGCTTGCGTGCTGAGGTCGGGGGCGTACCAGTCCAGAGCCGGAATCTGGCCGCCGCTGAGGTGCTGATCTTTCTTGATGCCACCGAGCGAATCGCGTTCGGTATGGCATTCGTTGCAATGGCCGAGCCCCTGCACCAGATAGGCACCACGATTCCACTCCGCGGTTTTCGCCGGATCCGGCTTGAAAACACCGGGTTTGAAATACAGCGCGCGCCACGCCACCAGGCCGCTACGCACGTTGTACGGAAAATCGAGGCCAGACGGCAAATCCGGTTGGTTCACCGGTCGCAGCGAGTTCAGGTAGGCGAAGATCGCCAGCGCGTCGGCGCGGGTCACCTTGGTGAACGACGTGTACGAAAACACCGGATACAGCGGTTCGCCCTGGCGGCCCTCGCCACGGTGCAGCGCACGCCAGAACTCGTCGAAGCGCCACTGGCCGATGCCGGTGGCGGGATCAGGCGTGATGTTGGGTGCCGGCACGTCGCCGAACGGCGTGGCGAGCAAGCGTCCGCCCGCGTAGGGCTGGCCACCGCGTGCGGTATGGCAAGCGGCACAGTCGCCGATCGTGGCAAGGTAGGCGCCACGCTTGATCAAGGCTAAGTCTTTCAGTGCGGCGGCATCGGCGTCACGCTGTCCGGGCGATGCCGGCAACCGCCCGGCAGGTCGCAACGCCAGCCACACCGCCACGACAACCGCCAGCATGGCCAGCACCCACCACCAGCGCCGTAACGAGTTCATGGAGTCACCCCGCTGCTGCCCATCACGCACCAGCCGGGCAGCGGCTCGGTCCGCGCGCTCGCAGGCTGCGGATGCATGCCGACCGGCGGGGTCTGGTTGGCCAGCCAGGCGGAAACTGCGTTGATGTCCGATTCGCGCATGCGGTTGGCCACGACGCCCATGCAATACGGTCCCTCGGCGGCCCGCGTATGCGTGCGCCAGGAGACCAGTTGCTGGCTGATGTAGCCATACGACAGCCCCAACACACCAGGCATCATCGGTTCGAAGCCGGTGAGCCTGGCGCCGTGGCAGCTGTCGCACGCGGGCACGGCGCGACTGGGGTCGCCATGCAGCACCAGTTCCTCGCCGCGGCGCATGATTTCCTCCGACACTGCCGGCACCGCCAATTTGCGGTAGGGCACATCCTGCTTCGCAAAGTACTCGGCGATCTGGCGCAGGTAGGCGGGGCTGAGCTGGCGCACCACGTATTCCATCGGCGCATGCTGGCGCTGGCCGCTCTGGAAATACGCCAATTGCTGCAGCAGGTAGCCCGCCGGCTTGCCGGCCAGGCGTGGGCCACCGAGGCTGTCGGGCGAACCCTCGCCTTGCGAGCCGTGGCAACTGGTGCAGGCAACCACACGCTGCTGGAGAGTGTCGGGTACCGGCGGTGCCGCGTCGCTCTGCGGCGTGGCGGCCAATGCCGCGGTGCACAGGCAGAACGCAAGCAGCACGACGACCGCGCGGGGAAGGCTGCGCCGTGGTGCGGAGATGGTCATCCCCCGATTGTAAGCCGGTGCGGCAACCCGGATCGCCGGGACGCGACAACCTGCCGCGGGTTGACGCCTCCCCGACCCCCACTGCGTCGGCGCCCGGAAAAAGTTGCAAATAAATCTGTTGACTGCACTGCAACAATTCCCGTATGGTTGCGGGCATGTCGCCGCTTTCCACGCCAGCCCGCATGTACTTCGCACCGGTCCGCACCGGTCGCATGCGCTTATGCGCGGGCGTCATCATCATTACCACGATTACCACCGGGACCGGTACCACGGGTTCCGGGCGGGGTGTCGTGCGTAGGTAAGTTTCTACACGCAACGGCCCGCCCTCGACGAGGCGGGCCGGCCCACACCGACACGCCAGCGAGAACGGGCCTCCATCGGAGAGGCCGTCGTGATCACCTGTGTACCCAAGCAAATCCAGCGTTCCCCGTTGCCGCTGCGGTCGATGCATGCCATCGCCAGCACGCGGCGACGCGTGCTTGCGGTCGGCTTGATCGGACCCGGCCGGGTCGGCAGCACCCTGCTCGATCAGTTGCGCACTGCGCAACCGCGACTGGCACGCGACAGCGGACTGGAACTGAAATTGTGTGGGGTGGTGGCCAGCAAGCGCATGTGGCTGGATTGCGACGATGCCGAGCTCAACGGTCGCCATGACGGTGCCCAGGTCTGGCGACCAAACGATCTCGACGCCTTCGCCGAGCACGTGCGCGGCAGCGATGGCCGGCACGCCCTGCTGATCGACTGCAGCGCGAATGACGACGTGGCGTCGCACTATGCGCATTGGCTGGCCGCGGGCATCCACGTGGTGACGCCGAACAAGCTGGCCGGCAGCGGTCCGCTGTCGCGCTGGCAGGAAATCCGCGCCGCCTGTGTCGGCGGCGCGCGCTTTCGCTACGAGGCCACCGTCTGCGCCGGCCTGCCGGTGGTGCAGACCCTGCGCGACCTGCTCGATACCGGCGACGAACTGCAGGCAGTAGAAGGCATGTTCTCCGGCACCCTGGCCTGGCTGTGCAATCGCCACGACGGCCAGCATCCGTTCTCGACGCTGGTGCGCGAGGCGCACGCGCTGGGCTATACCGAGCCCGATCCGCGTGACGACCTGTCCGGCCTCGACGTCGCCCGCAAACTGGTGATCCTGGCGCGCGAGGCGGGCTGGCCGCTGTCGCTGGAAGATGTCGACCTGCAGGGCCTGGTACCCGAAGCGCTCGCCACGCTGCCACGCGAGCAGTTCATGGAGCGGCTGCACGAACTGGACGCACCGATGGCAACCCGGCTCGCCGAAGCGCGTGCCACAGGTGGCGTGCTGCGCCACGTTGCCCACCTCGACCGCCACGGCCACGCCAGCGTGCGGCTTGCGGTGCTGCCGGCCACGCACGCGTTCGCCCATTCGCGGCTGACCGACAACGTGGTGCAGTTCAGCACGCGCCGCTACTGCGATAATCCCCTGCTGGTGCAGGGCCCGGGTGCCGGGCCGGAAGTTACCGCGGCCGGCGTGTTCGCCGACCTGCTGCGCATCGCCGAATCGCTGGCGGTGAAAGCATGATCGTCTCGTTGCCGGAACCACCCATGGCCTCAGCTCGCTCCATGAACGCCCGCGTCGCCCGCGCCTTTGCACCGGCCAGCGTCGGCAATGTCGGCGTCGGCTTCGACCTGCTCGGTCATAGCCTGACTGGCAGCGGCGACCATGCAGAGGTACGCCGTATCGACGAACCGGTGGTACGTATCGCAGCGATCCATGGCTGTGTCGACGGCCTGCCGCTCGATCCGCTGCGCAACACCGCCGGCACTGCGCTGCTCGCGCTGCAGCATGCGCTCGGCCTGCCCTACGGCTTCGAGCTGGTCCTGCACAAAGGCATCGCGCTGGGCTCGGGCATGGGCGGTTCGGCCGCCTCCTGCGTGGCCGCACTGGTCGCCGCCAACGCCATGCTGGAACAACCGCTGGCGCGCGAGGCGCTGTATCCGTTCGCGCTCGACGGCGAGGCGGTCGCCAGCGGCAGTAGCCACGGCGACAATCTCGGCGCGATGCTGCTCGGCGGCCTGGTGCTGGCCACCCACGATCGGCTGCTGCGCGTGCCGGTACCTGCAGCATGGCATTGCGCGCTGGTCCATCCGCACGTGGTGCTGGAAACGCGCAAGGCGCGCGCCGCACTGGCCGGCCACTACGAACTGGGCGAGTTCGTCGCGCAGAGCAGCCACCTGGCGCTGGTGCTCGCCGGCTGCTATCAGGGCGATGCCTCACTCGTGCGCGAAGGCCTCGAGGACGTACTGGTCGAGCCGCGCCGCGCGCCGCTGATCCCGCATTTCGCGCAGGTGAAGCAGGCCGCACTGGATCACCGGGCCATGGGTGCCAGCATCTCCGGCGCCGGCCCCAGCGTGTTCGGCTGGTATGAAAACCGCACCGATGCAGAGGCTGCCGGCGCGGCCATGCGCGCGGCATTTGCCACAGCGGGACTGGACAGCGACGTCTGGGTATCGCCGATCAACGGCCCCGCCGCCGCACTGGTCGATTCGCTCAACACGAAGCCAACACCATGAAGCACGTAGGGCGGGCACTGCCCGCCGGTTTTCTTCGGGTCGGGGCAAGCGCGGCGGGCAGTGCCCACCCTACAATTTTACGTGGAGTCGTGGCATGAACCTGACGCCTCTTCGCTACATCAGCACGCGCGGGCACAGCCCGGCGGTACCGATAAGCCAGGCGATCGCTGCCGGGCTGGCGCCGGATGGCGGCCTGTATGTGCCCGTGGCCCTGCCATCGATCGACCCCGATGCCTTCGATCCGCACGGCTTGCTGGCCGACACCGCCGCCACCTTGCTGAAGCCGTTCTTCGCCGGCGACCCATTGGCCGACGAATTGCCGGCGATCTGCGTCGAGGCCTTCACCTTCGACGCCCCGCTGCGCCCACTGCCGGCGCATCCAGACACCTTGATGCTGGAGCTGTTCCACGGCCCCACCTCGGCCTTCAAGGATTTCGGCGCCCGCTTTCTCGCTGCCTGTCTGCGCCGCCTGCCGCGTGCCGACACTCGTCCACTGACCATCCTGGTCGCCACCTCCGGCGACACCGGCGCTGCGGTGGCGGCCGCGTTCCATCGCCAGCCCGGTGTGAAAGTGGTGATCCTGTATCCGGACGGCCTGGTCTCGCCGCGCCAGGCGCACCAGCTCGGCTGCTTCGGCGACAACGTCACCGCGCTGCGCGTCGCCGGTCGCTTCGATGACTGCCAGCGCATGGTGAAAGCCGCGCTCAGCGACGCGTCGCTGCAGGCCCAGGTACCGCTGTCCTCGGCCAACAGCATCAGCCTCGGCCGCCTGCTGCCGCAGATGAGCTACTACGCCCACGCGGCGCTGGGTTGGTGGCGCGAACACGGCACGCCACTCAACTTCATCGTGCCCACCGGCAACCTCGGCAACGCCATGGCCTGCCTGTGGGTGCGCGCGACAGGCCTGCCCATCGGCGAAGTGCGCCTGGCCTGCAATGCCAACGCCACCCTGCCGGATTACTTTGCCGGTGGCGACTACACGCCGCGCGAAGCCGTCGCCACGATTGCCAACGCGATGGACGTGGGCGCCCCCAGCAACTTCGAACGCCTGCGCTGGACTTTTCCCAACGAGACGCAGCTACGCGAGTTGCTGCACGCCCACAGCGTAGGCGACGACACCATTCGCCAAACCCTCACGACGCACGCTCGCGAGCACCACGAAGTGTTCTGTCCGCATACCGCCACCGCGATGCACGAGCTCGATCGGCTGCATCACAGCGGCGATTCGCGGACCTGGGTCGTAGTGGCCACCGCGCACCCGGCCAAGTTCGAAACCGTACTGGAAGCCCTGCTCGGCCACGCTATCGCCATACCGCCGGCATTGGGGGCCTTGCTCGAACGACCGACGAAGACGACCGCCATGGCGGCCGATGATGGCGTGTTCAAGCATTGGCTGCGCGGACACGCCGAGGCAGGGCCGATCAGCACAGCGTGATCGACAGCTGCCAATAGTTTCATTTGAATTCATTTGGACGGATAGCCGTCCGAACACTACCCTGGCAGCTTGGAAAGTTTCTTCATGAAGATTTTTCTTGACAGACCCCCTCGTCATCGCATAGGGTCAACCTATGCCGCAACGCAACAGCCATTGCCGTACCGCCGAAATCAACCGTCTCGCGACGGTCGACGGCGTGCTGCAGGTCGGCGGTACGCTCATTATCATCCTTGTACTCGTACTCCTCATTACCAACGGAGGTGCGGGCTGAAGGCATGTGTCCAGGTAGATAGAAGATAACCTGAAGACTCCTGAAAAGCCCCGCACCGGCAACGGCGCGGGGCTTTTTTATTGCCTCGACTCGCATCACGGAGCCTGCAATGAACCCCGAGACAGACGTAGCAACCCCAACCACCGGTCGCGCCAGCACTGCCGCCGAGCGTGTGCGGATCTTCGACACGACGCTACGCGATGGCGAACAGGCCCCCGGCTTTTCGATGGACCGGCACGCCAAGCTGCGCATGGCGCAGCAGCTCGAGGCGCTCGGCGTGGATGTGCTCGAGGCTGGCTTTCCGCAGGCATCGCCGGACGATTTTGCTGCAGTTGCGGAAATCGCCCGCACCTTGAAGAACACCACGGTGTGTGGCCTCGCCCGCTGCCAGAACGACGACATCGACGCCGCCGGGCGCGCACTGGAAGAGGCGGCGCACTCACGCATCCACGTGTTCCTGTCGACCAGCCCGCTGCATCGCGAACACAAGCTGGGCATGAGCAAGGCACAGGTGCTGGACACTGCCGTGGCGGGGGTGGAGCGGGCGCGCGGGCGGTGCCACGAAGTGGAGTTTTCGGCCGAGGATGCACTGCGCACCGAGCCCGAGTTCCTGGTCGAGGTGTTCAGTGCCGCGCTGGAGGCCGGCGCCACCACGCTGAACGCGCCGGACACCGTCGGTTACACCACGCCTGCAGAAATCGTCGCGCTGTTCGAATACCTGCGCCGCCATGTGCGTGGTGCCGAGCGGGCGATCTTTTCCAGCCATTGCCACGACGACCTGGGCATGGCGGTCGCCAACTCCCTGGCGGCGGTCAGCGCTGGCGCACGCCAGGTGGAGTGCACCATCAATGGCATCGGCGAGCGCGCGGGCAATGCGGCGCTGGAAGAGGTGGTGATGGCGCTGAAGGTGCGCGCCGCACGCTTCGGCGTCGACACCCGCCTAGACACGCGCAAGCTGTATCCCACCTCGCGTCTGCTGACTCAGCTGACCGGCCAGGCGGTACCGCGCAACAAGGCGATCGTGGGTGAGAACGCGTTTGCGCACGAAGCCGGTATCCATCAGCACGGCATGCTCAAGCATCCCGGTACCTACGAGATCATGCGCCCGCAGGATGTGGGCATCGCCGAGACCAGGTTGGTGCTGGGCAAGCACTCCGGTCGCGCCGCGCTGGGCCAGCGGCTGCAGACGCTGGGGCACACGCCGGATGCCGCGGCGATGGACACCATCTTTGCCCGCTTCAAGAAGCTGGCCGACAAGAAGTGCGAGATCCACGACGAAGATCTCGAGGCGATTGCGCTGGGTCAGGATCCGGACGAAGCCGGCCCGTGGCACTTGCTGCAGCTCAGCAGCGCGACCCACCTTGGCGGCAGTGCGTCAGCGTCGGTGAAGCTGGCCCACGACGACGGCCGCGAGGTCAGCGAGGCGGCGATCGGCGACGGCCCGGTTGACGCGGTGCTGCGCGCGATCGAGCGCGCTACCGGCAGCGAGCTGGAGCTCACCGACTTCGTGGTGCGCGCAGTCAGCGAAGGCGGCGATGCGCAAGGCCACGCCCGGCTCACCGCACGCCACCACCAGCGCGACTGGCGCGGCCATGGCGTCAGCACCGACATCGTGGAGGCCACCGCCCAGGCGGCGCTGGCCATCGTCAACCGAATTGCGCGACAGACTCCGGCGCCCGCGCCGATCGTCGTCGCCCACCTGTAATCACAAGGATCCTTGCATGAACACCGCCTACCTGTGGCACAACGGCCACATCAAACCCTGGGCCGAGGCTACCTGCCACGTCAGTACGCACGCGCTGCACTACGGCTCGTCGGTGTTCGAGGGTGAACGCGTCTATGCCACGCCCGCCGGGCCGGCGTATTTCCGCCTGGCCGACCATACCGCACGGCTGTTCGAATCCGCCGCCGTGTACGGCATCGAGGTCGGCTACAGCGAGGACGAAATCAACGAAGCGTGTCGCGAACTGATCCGCGCCAACCAGATGCGTTCGGCTTATGTGCGCCCGATCGTGTTCCGCGGTGCCGGTGGGCTGGGCGTGCTGCCCAAGGATGGCGCGCCGGTCGAGGTGGCGATCATGGCGCTGGACTGGGGTGCCTACCTGGGCGAGGCGGTCGAAAAAGGTGCCGACGTATGCGTGTCGTCCTGGCATCGCCCGGCACCGAACACCCTCCCGAGCTGGGCCAAAGCCGGCGGCAACTATCTTTCCAGTCAGCTGATCGCGGCCGAGGCGCGCCGCGGCGGCTACGACGAAGGCATCGCGCTGGGCAGCAACGGCCTGCTCAGCGAAGGCGCCGGCGAGAACCTGTTCCTGGTGAAGAAAGGCAAGCTGCTGACGCCGCCGAGCAGCGCCGGCATCCTGGCCGGGATCACCCGCGACTCCGTACTCAGCCTGGCCGCGGACCTGGGCGTGCCGGCCGAGGAGCGCGACCTGCCGCGCGAGGCGTTGTACAGCGCCGACGAAGTCTTCATGACCGGCACCGCCGCCGAGATCACGCCGGTGCGCTCGGTGGATCGCAAGCCGGTGGGCAACGGCATGCCCGGACCAGTCACTCGTGCGCTGCAGCAGGCGTTCTTTGGCTTGTTCGACGGGCATACCAAAGATCATCGAGGCTGGTTGGACTTGGTCAGTGCGGTCGTTCCTGACCGTGAAGATCAGGAACCGGCCACCCATGGCCGGACTCCTCAACCACAACCGACCACCTTGGAGATCTCGGCATGAGCGCGCGCACACTGTTCGAGAAAGTCTGGGACGCACATGTGGTGGCGCCGGAAACCGCGGACACGCCGGCGATCCTGTACGTCGACCTGCACCTGGTGCACGAAGTCACCTCACCACAGGCGTTCAGCGAACTGCGCGAGCGTGGACTGAAGCTGCGCCGATCGGACCGCATGCTGGCCACCCTGGACCATTCCACGCCGACCCTGCCGATCAATGCCGATGGCAGCCGACCGTATGTGAATGCCGAGGCGCAGGCGCAGGTCACGCAGCTGGAAACGAACTGCCGCGAATTCGGCGTCGAGCTGTATGGCTGGGGCAGCGCGGACCGCGGCATTGTGCATGTGATGGGCCCCGAGCTCGGCGCGACCCAGCCGGGCATGACCATCGTCTGCGGCGACAGCCACACCTCTACGCATGGTGCATTCGGTGCGCTGGCGTTTGGCATCGGCACCACCGAGGTCGGCCATGTGATGGCCACGCAATGCCTGCTGCAGCGCAAGCCGAAAACCATGGCGATCCATGTGGATGGCCAGCTACCGCGTGGCGTCGGGGCCAAGGATCTGATCTTGCACATCATCGGCACGGTGGGCATCGATGGGGGCACCGGCCACGTGCTGGAGTATCGCGGTGCGGCGATCGAGGCGCTGTCGATGGACGAGCGCATGACCGTCTGCAACATGTCGATCGAGGCTGGCGCACGCGCCGGCATGATCGCGCCGGACGAGACCACCTTCGCCTGGTTGAAAGGTCGGCCACGCGCGCCCCAGGGCGCCGCGTGGGATGCAGCGGTGGCGGCATGGCGTGCGCTGCGCAGCGACGACGATGCCCGCTACGACCGCGAGATACACATCGACGCCCGCTCGGTGCAGCCCACCGTCACCTTTGGCACCCACCCGGGCAGCGCGATCGCGATCGACGCACCGGTGCCGGTGGCCAGCTCGGCGCAGGACCAACGGGCGCTGGACTACATGCACAGCCAGGCTGGCCAGCCGATACAAGGCATGCCGGTCGACGTGGTCTTCGTCGGCAGTTGCACCAACGGGCGGCTATCCGACCTGCGCGCGGCTGCGCGCGTGCTGCAGGGCCGGCACGTCGCCGCGGGCGTACGCATGCTGGTGGTACCCGGCTCCGAAATGGTACGACGTGACGCCGAGCTCGAAGGCCTGCACAAGGTGTTTCTTGCCGCCGGCGCCGAATGGCGCGAGCCCGGCTGCTCGATGTGCATCGCCATGAACGGCGACCTGGCACAACCGGGGCAGCTGGTCGTATCCACTTCCAACCGCAACTTCGAAGGCCGCCAGGGCAAGGGCGCACGCACGGTGCTGGCCAGCCCTGCCACCGCAGCAGCATCGGCCCTCGCCGGGCGCGTGGCCGATCCGCGTGAGTACCTCAACCAGGAGCAGACCGCATGAAGCCCGTGAGCCGCATCCACTCCCGCACCGCCGTGCTGGTGGACGAGAACATCGATACCGACCGCATCATCCCGGCGCGCTTCCTCACCACCACCACGCGCGAGGGGCTGGGCAAGCTGTGCTTCAACGACTGGCGCTACCAGGCCGATGGCAGCGACAACCCCGCCTTCCCCTTGAACCGGCCTGAGGCGCAGGGCTGCTCGATCCTGGTTGCCGGACGCAATTTCGGTTGCGGCTCCTCACGCGAGCATGCGCCGTGGGCGCTGCTGGACTACGGCATCCAGGTGGTGTTGTGCAGCGAGATCGCCGACATCTTCCGCGGCAACGCGCTGAAGAACGGCCTGCTGGCGATCATGATCAGCGCGGCCGAACATCGCTGGCTACTTGATCATCCCGGCATCGAACTGAGCATCGACGTGCGCGGCCAGTTCATCGGCCTGCCCGACGGCGGCCGCATCGCGTTCGAGCTGGAGCCGTTCGCTCGTCATTGTTTGCTCAACGGCGTCGACCAGCTCGGTTACCTGCTGCAGCACGTGGATCAGATTGATGCGTTCGTCCGTGAACGCGAAGGTCAAGAAGCGGCCATCCATGGCCGCACTCTTCAACAAAGCGAACTCCGACCAGAAGGACTGGGCGCATGAAGGCCAGCATCGTCACCCTGCCCGGCGATGGCGTCGGTCCCGAGGTCACCAGCGCGGCGGTCGCCGCGCTGAAAGCCGTGGCCGCACGCTACGGGCACGTGTTCAGTTTCGACGAACAGCTGATCGGCGGCGCCGCGATCGACGCCTGCGGCGAGCCCTTGCCGGTCGCGTCGCTGGCGGCCTGCCAGGCGGCAGATGCGGTGTTGCTGGGTGCGGTCGGCGGCCCGAAGTGGTCGGATCCGAACGCCCCGGTGCGACCCGAACAGGGTTTGCTCGGCCTGCGCGCCGCGCTCGGCGTGTACGCCAACCTGCGCCCGCTGCGGGTGCATCCGGCGCTGGCCAACCTGTCGCCACTGAAGAACGAGCGCTTGCACAACGTCGATGTGCTGTTCGTGCGCGAGCTCACTGGCGGCACCTACTTTGGTGTAAAGACACGCACGGCCGACACCGCCACCGACGAATGCAGGTACACCGTGATGGAGATCGAACGGGTGGTGCGCCGCGCATTCGAGCTGGCGCGCGGCCGTCGCGGTCGGCTCACCTCGGTGGACAAGGCCAACGTGCTGGAAACTTCGCGGCTGTGGCGCAGCACGGTGGTGCGTCTTGCCGCCGACTATCCCGACGTGAAGGTCGAACACCAGCTGGTCGACTCGATGGCGATGCTGCTGCTGACCCGACCGAGCGCCTACGACGTGGTGGTTACGGAAAACCTGTTCGGCGACATCCTCACCGACGAGGCGGCCGCACTGGCCGGGTCACTTGGCCTGCTGCCGTCGGCCTCGCTGGGCGATCGCGCACCCTCACCCGACCCTGCAGGCCACCCGCTCCCGGCAACGGGAGAAGGGAGTTCGGCGCGGCCTGTGGCCGCCTCGACCCTGATGGGGCTGTACGAACCGATTCACGGTTCGGCGCCTGACATTGCGGGCACCGGCGTCGCCAATCCGGTCGGTGCGATCCTGTCCGCCGCGCTGTTGCTGCGCCACTCGCTGGGACTGGAGGCCGAGGCCATCGCGATCGAAACGGCGGTCGACCAGGTGCTGCGCGACGGGCCGCACAGCCGCGACATCGGTGGCAGCGTCGGCACCGCACAGGTGCTGGCTGCAGTGCTGGCCGCGCTGGATAAGCATACGGACAGCGCCACCGCGTTTTCCTCCGGAGCACGCGCATGCAGCTGAAGCGCGCCCACTCCGATCCACGCTTACCCCTGCGGATACAGGGATGTATCCGCTTTTTCTGCCGCCCCTTGCGTGTTATCGACAGCGGACAGCTCGTAAACGCCGTGATGGCGCCCACCTCGCGTGCAGTCCCGTCACCCTCCCTGACACGCAAGGGGCGCTTTTCTTCGGCGAGGCGTATGGATCCGCCTCGCTTCGATGGGTGCCGCGATGACGAGCACCCACCCCTCATCCACCCCTTCGACGACGCCTCGGTGCAGGCGGGAGAAGGGACCTTGTCCTTCGGAACTTTCTTTTATGCGTAGCGACCTGATCAAGAGCGGCCCCGACCGCGCGCCCGCCCGCGCCATGCTGCGTGCCACCGGCCTGGACGACGAGGCGATCCGCAGGCCGCTGGTGGCGGTGGTGCACACCTGGTCGGATGTCAGCCCGTGCAACCTCAATCTGCGTGATCTGGCGGTACAGGCCGCCGCCGGCATCCGCGCCGCCGGCGGCACCCCAGTGGAGTTCAACACCATCGCGGTCACCGACGGCATCGCGATGGGCACGCCGGGCATGCGCTATTCGCTGGTCAGCCGCGAGGTCATCACCGACTCGATCGAAACGGCGGTGGAGGGCCACTGCATCGACGCGATGGTGGTGCTGTGCGGCTGCGACAAGACCATCCCCGCGGCGGCGATGGCGATGGTGCGGCTGGATATTCCGGCGGTGGCACTGTACGGCGGCACCATCGCGCACGGGCTGCACAAGAACCACCCGATCACCATCCAGCAGGTGTTCGAGGCGGTCGGTGCGCACGGCGCGGGCAAGATCGACGACGCGGAGCTGCGCGCGGTGGAATGCGACGCCTGCGGCGGCGCCGGCGCCTGCGGCGGCCAGTTCACCGCCAACACGATGGCGATGGTGCTGACCACGCTGGGCCTGTCGCCGATGGGGCTGAACGATATCCCCGCCACCCACCCGGACAAGCTCGCTGCCGCGCGGCGCTGCGGCGAGCTGGTGATGGAGTGTCTGCGCGAAGGGCGCACGCCGCGCGCATTGGTCACCCGCACCGCGATGCGCAACGCCGCACGCATGGTCGCCGCCACCGCCGGCTCCACCAATGCGGTGCTGCACCTGCTGGCGATCGCACGCGAAGCCGAAGTGGAGTGGTCGCTGGAAGATTTCCAGCCGGCTTCCGAGCACACCCCGGTGATCGCGGACTTATTGCCCGGCGGGCGCTACACCGCCGTGGAGATGTTCGATGCCGGCGGCAGCGCGCGCGTGGCGCAGGAGCTGATCGCTGCCGGCATGCTGGATGACGCGCCCACCGTCACCGGTCGCACGCTGTTCACCGAAGTGGCGGCCGCGCCGCGCTTCGACGACCAGCAGGTGGTGCATCCGGTGAGCGCGCCGATGAAGCCGCGCGGCGGCTACTCCATCCTCTACGGCAACCTGGCGCCGGACGGCTGCATCCTGAAGATTCCCGGCAAGAACGGCCCCGGCCACGGCGGCACCCACTTCGAAGGCACCGCGCGCGTATTCGAGAGCGAGGAAGCCGCGTTCGCCGCCGTCCAGGAAGGCCGCGTCGTGAAGGGTGACGTGGTGGTGATCCGCAACGAAGGCCCGGCCGGCGGCCCCGGCATGCGCGAAATGCTCGGCGTCACCGCGGCGCTGATCGGGCGCGGGTTGGGCGATGACGTGGCACTGATCACCGACGGCCGCTTCAGCGGCGCCACCCACGGTTTCATGGTCGGCCACATTGCACCCGAAGCCGCCCGCGGCGGCGCGATCGCCCTGCTTAAGGATGGCGACCGCATCCGCATCGACGCGATCACCCGCGAGCTCTCCACCGACGCCGACCTCGCCGCGCGCCGTGCCGCGTGGCAGCCACCGGCACCGAAAGCCAACCGTGGCGTACTGGCCAAGTTCGCGCTGCTGGTGGGCTCGGCCTCCGACGGCGCCACCACCCAACCGGCCAGCCCGGCCCCTCGCACCACCACCTCCAACCCATCCAATCTGGGAGTCACCGCATGAGCAGCAACAACACCCTCGCTTCATCCCGCATCGCCGTACTTGGCTACGGCAGCCAGGGCCGCGCACACGCACTCAACCTGCGCGACTCCGGCCTCGACGTGGTCGTCGGCCTGCGCCCGAACGGGCCGACGTCGATCAAGGCGCGCGCCGACGGCTTCACCGTGGTCGAGCCGGCCGCGGCGGTGAAGGGCGCCGACCTGGTCGCCGTACTCACGCCGGACATGGTGCAGCCGACGCTGTACAAGGAGGCGATCGAGCCGAACATCAAGCCCGGCGCCGCGTTGCTGTTCGCACACGGTTTCAACATCCATTTCGGCCAGATCGTGCCGCGCAAGGACATCGACGTGATCCTGGTCGCGCCGAAGGGTCCGGGCGCGCTGGTGCGCAGCGAATACGAACGCGGCCGCGGTGTGCCGTGCATCTGGGCGGTGCAGCAGGATGTCAGCGGTCAGGCCGAGGCCAGGACCAAGGCGTATGCCGACGGCATCGGCGGCGGCCGCGCGATGATCATCAAGACCGATTTCAAGGAAGAAACCGAGACCGATCTGTTCGGTGAGCAGGCCGTGCTGTGCGGCGGCGCCAGCTCGCTGGTGCAGGCCGGCTTCGAGACCCTGATCGAGGCGGGCTACCAGCCGGAGATCGCCTACTACGAGGTATTCCACGAACTGAAGCTAATCGTGGACCTGTTCTACGAGGGCGGCATTGCGAAGATGCTGCAGTACGTCTCCGAAACCGCGCAGTACGGCGACTACGTCAGCGGCCCGCGGGTGATCGATGCCGGCGTCAAGGCGCGCATGAAGGAGGTGCTGACCGACATCCAGGACGGCACCTTCGCGCGCAACTGGACGGCTGAATACGCCGCCGGCCTGCCCAACTACAAGAAACTCAAGCAGGCCGACCTGGATCACCCGATCGAGAAGGTCGGCGCGAAGTTGCGTGCACAGATGCCGTGGCTGCAGCCGAGCACGCCGAAACCTGCCGTCGAACCCCTGAAGAAAATGGGCTGAGCCCGAACCGGGCTGCCCGCGACCAGTCGCTGGCAGTCCATACCGCAACCGTCGAAAGACATGAGGTTTGTCATGAAACGTTTTCACATCGCCCTGGCCGTTGCCGACCTGGACGCCTCCATCGCCGATTACAGCGCCCGCCTGGGCCAGCCGCCGCAGGCGGTGGTGCCGGGAGCCTATGCGATGTGGCGTACCGACCAGCTCAATTTCTCGATCAACCAGCAATCCGAACACGCCGGCCAGCTGCGCCACGTGGGCTTCGAGGATGACGAAGCGCGCGGCTTCACCAGCGATGCCGACGTCAACGGCATCGCGTGGAAGAACTTTTCTGCCCTGACGCAGGAGCTGCGCATCATTTCGGCCTACGGCATCCCGGTCCACGAGCCGGTAGCCGAGGAGCTGATCCGCAACTAGGCGTGCCGCACCCAGATTGCCCGACCTGCCGGCCCGACCGGCGCACCCAGGAAACCATCGTGACCACATCATCCCCGACCGCCAGCCCCACCACCTTCACCGCCGACCACACGACGATTGCCAGCGCGCCGCTCGCCAGCGTGCCGAGCAGCGGCGCCGAGGCGATCGTGCGCGTACTCGCTGACGAGGGCGTGGCGGTGATGTTCGGCTATTCCGGCGGTGCGATCCTGCCGGTATATGACGCGGTATTCCGCTACAACGCCTTGCATCCGCGCGCCGACGGCAGCGAGCCGATGCCGCTGGTAGTGCCGGCCAACGAGCAGGGCGCCGGCTTCATGGCGGCCGGCTATGCGCGCGCCTCGGGCAAGGTCGGCGTGGCAATCGTCACCTCCGGCCCTGGTGCCACCAACATCGTCACGCCGGTGCGCGACTCGATGGCGGACTCGATCCCCTTGGTGGTGATCTGCGGCCAGGTCGGCACGGCGGCAATCGGCAGCGATGCATTCCAGGAAGCACCGGTCAGCAACATCATGGGCGCCTGCGCCAAGCATGTGTTCCTGGTTACCGACGCGTCGCGACTGGAAGCGACCTTGCGCACCGCGTTCACCCTGGCGCGCAGCGGGCGCCCGGGCCCGGTGGTGGTCGACGTGCCCAAGGACGTGCAGAACGCCGCGATCGACTGGAAGGGAAGCGGCGAGCTGCTGCTCAGCGGTTACCGCGCACGCCTGCGCGCGGTGGAACAATCCAATCTGAACGACGCCGACTGCGCCGCGTTCTTCACCGCGCTGATGCAGGCACGACGTCCGCTGATCTACGCCGGAGGCGGCGTGATCGCTGCCACCGCGACATCGGCGCTGCGCGCATTTGTCGATCAGTTCGGCCTGCCCGTCACCACGACGCTGATGGGACTGGGCGCGTTCGACACCACCGATCCGCTGGCCCTGCACATGCTCGGCATGCACGGCACCGCGTATGCGAACTACGCGGTGGAGGATTGCGATTTCGTACTGGCCTTGGGCGCGCGTTTCGACGACCGCGTGGCCGGCGTGCCGGACAAGTTCGCGCCACACGCGAAGTTCATCGCGCAGATCGACATCGACCCGGCCGAGATCGACAAGGTCAAACCAGCGCAGTGGCACCATGTCGGCCCGCTCGACCGCGCGCTGGCACGCCTCACCGAATACGGCCGGGCGCATGCGATCAAGCCAGCACTGGCCGGGTGGCATACCGAGGTGGCTGCGCTCAAGCGCGCGCACGCGATGAATTACGACCGCGCCAGCGCGCTGATCCAGCCCTACGCGGTGATCGAGGCAATCAACCGGCACACCGCCGGTCGCGCCATCGTCAGCACCGGCGTCGGCCAGCACCAGATGTGGGCGGCGCAGTACTTCGATTTTCGCGCGCCGCGGCATTGCCTCACCTCGGGCTCGATGGGCACGATGGGTTTTGGCCTGCCGGCAGCGATCGGTGCGCAGTTCGCGTATCCGGACGCGCTGGTGATCGACATCGATGGCGACGCCAGCATCCGCATGAACATCGGCGAGCTGGAAACCGTCACCACCTACGGGCTGCCGCTGAAGGTGGTGGTACTCAACAACCTCGGTGACGGCATGGTGCGGCAGTGGCAGAAGCTGTATTTCAAGAGCCGCTTCGCCTCGACCGACAAGAGTCTGAACAAGAAGGATTTCCTGCTCGCCGCACAGGCCGACGGCTTCACCTGGACGCAGCGACTGGAGCGCAACGAGGACCTGGAATCGACCATCGCCGCCTTTCTCGGCTTCGCCGGCCCGGCCTTCCTCGAAGTGATGATCGATCCGGATGCCGGGGTGTACCCGATGGTCGGTCCCGGCGCCAGTTACGGACAGATGATCACCGGCGATTTCATCGCCGCGCGGCAGCCTCCCGAAGCAGCCGGGGAAACCACCACCGCCATGTTCTAGAAAGAGTCGGCGGGCACTGCCCGCCGCCCTCCACCGCAGCCTCAACCACCGGAGTCCAGCATGAAACACACTTTATCCATCCTGATGCAGAACGAATCCGGCGCGCTGGTGCGCGTGGCCGGCCTGTTCGCCGCGCGCGGCTACAACATCGACACGCTCACGGTCGGACCCACGCACGATCCAGCGGTGTCGCGCCTGATCCTGAGCCTGCAATGCGATGAGGCCGGTCTGGCGCAGATCGTGCAGCAGACGCGCAAGCTGGTCGACGTACTGCAGGTCGCCAATCCGTCGACGGCACTCGCCGCGTGAATGCAGTCGCGCCACTGACCGACACCGACGCAGGCGACCTGCTGGCGCGTGTTCGCGCGGCGCGCGTCTACGAGGTGGCACGCGAGTCGGCACTGGAAGCGGCGCCGCTGCTCAGTGTCCGACTCGGCCAGCACGTACTGCTGAAGCGCGAGGACCAGCAACCGGTGTTCTCGTTCAAGCTGCGCGGCGCGTACAACCGGATGGTGCAGCTGGATCCGGCACAACGCGCACGCGGCGTGGTGGCGGCTTCGGCCGGCAACCATGCGCAGGGCGTGGCGCTGGCGGCAGCGAAGTTGGGTATCCGCGCCACCATCGTGATGCCAGTGACGGCGCCGCAGGTGAAGGTGGATGCGGTGCGCCGCTTCGGCGGTGCGATGGTTGAAGTGGTGCTGTCCGGCGACTCCTACAGCGAGGCACAGGCCACCGCGACGCAACTGCAGACCGCGCAGGGTGCGACCTTCGTGCATCCGTTCGACGACCTGGCGGTGATCGCCGGCCAGGGCACCATCGCGCTGGAGATCCTGCGCCAGCATCCCGGCCCGCTGCAGGCAGTGTTCGTGCCGGTCGGTGGCGGCGGGCTGCTGGCGGGCGTCGCCGCCTGCATCAAGGCGCTGCGCCCGCAGGTGCAGGTGATCGGCGTGCAGGCGACGGATTCGGACGCGATGGCGTGCTCGCTGGAACGCGGTACGCGTGTCACGCTGGACGAGGTCGGCCTGTTCGCCGACGGCACCGCGGTGAAGCAGGTCGGCGCGCTGACGTTTGCACTGTGTCGGCGCTACGTGGATGGCATGGTGCGGGTGGACGCCGACGCGATCTGCGCGGCGATTCGCGACATCTACCACGACACCCGCAGCATACCGGAGCCATCCGGCGCACTGGCGCTGGCCGGCCTCAAGCAGTACGTCGCCACGCATGGCGCAGGAGAAGGCGCGCTGGTGGCGATCGTTTCCGGCGCCAACATGAATTTCGACCGCCTGCGCTTCGTCGCCGAACGCGCCGAGCTCGGCGAGCAGCGCGAGGCGGTGTTCGCCGTGACCATCCCGGAGGAGCGGGGCAGCTTCCGCCGCTTCTGCGCCACGCTGGGCCAGCACAGCATCACGGAGTTCAACTACCGCATCGGCGACAGCCGCGCCGCGCATATCTTTGTCGGCGTGCAGATCGCCAGCCGCGCCGAGCGCGAGGCGCTCGCCGACGCGTTTCGCGCACAGTCATTCGACGTGCTCGACCTCACCGACGACGAACTGGCCAAGCTGCACCTGCGCCACATGATCGGCGGCCGCTCGCCGCTGGCGTGTGACGAGCTGCTGTACCGCTTCGAGTTTCCCGAACGCCCCGGCGCGCTGGTGCGCTTCCTCGATCGGCTGCATCCGGACTGGAACGTAAGCCTGTTCCACTACCGCAACCACGGCGCCGACCACGGCCGCATCCTGGTCGGCATCCAGGTGCCGCCGCACGAACGTCCCCTGTTCCAGCAATTCCTCGCCACGCTGGGCTACCCCAGCGTGGACGAGAGTAAACATCCCGCGTATCGGCTATTGCTGCGCGAGAGGTGATGAGTCCAGACGCAAGCCCCGCTACGCCATGCCCCCATTCACGCCGATCACCTGCCCGTTGATATAGGCGGCGGCATCGCTGCACAGGAACGCCACCAGCGCCGCCACCTCGTTCGGCGTGCCTGCGCGCTGTGCCGGCACCACCTCGCGGATGCGCTCGGGCGGAAAGGCGGCATCGGCCATGCGTCCTTCGATCACGCCCGGCGCCACCACGTTGACGGTGATGCCCCGCGAGGCCAGCTCGCGCGCCAGCGACTTGCTGGCGCCATGCAGCGCAGCCTTGGCGGCGGCGTAGTTGGTCTGGCCGCGATTGCCCAGCAGCGCCGCCACCGAGCTGATCGACACGATGCGGCCGAAGCGTTGCCGCGCCATCGGCAGCAGCAGCGGCTGGGTCACGTTGAAGAAGCCATGCAAGGACACGTCGATCACCCGGTGCCACTGGTCGGCGCTCATGCCGGCCATCGGCGCGTCGTCGTGGATGCCGGCGTTGTTGATCACCGCGTGGATGGGGCCTTCGTCGAGCAAGGCCTCCAGCGCCGCGCGCGTCACCTGCCTATCGCAGACATCGAAGGCCGTGGCCTGCGCGCTGCCGCCAGCCGCATGGATCGCGTTCACCACCGCTTCGGCGCGGTGCAGGCTACGGTTGGCATGCGCGATGACGTGATAGCCGCCGACGGCCAGCGCCACGCTGATCGCGCCGCCGAGTTCGCCGCTGCCACCGGTGACCAGCGCGCGGCGGGGAGGGGTATTGGCGGACATGCAGGCGACCTCGGCTTGGGATTTGTCTCTTGCTCGGATCTCGATCGAATACGGTGGCAACAGCCGGTGGGTAGTGCCCGCCCCACGACGGGGCGACTGTAGGGCGGGCGCTGCCCGCCGGCTCTTCTGCATCAATGCAAGATGTGATCAAGCGACAGGCTCACCATGGGGGTGAATCACCGCGGCGCGACCACTGGCCAGCAGCCGTCCCCGGTGTTCCACACGGAAGGCATACTGGGCCCCGCCGTCGTCGACGTAAAGACACTCGGCGTGGACGTCCAGATGGTCGTCCAGCTGATCGACGTATTCCTCGAATAATTGCACATCGCGCAGGCTCACCAGGCGACCCGGGCGTGCACCCTCGAGTCCGTGCGCACGCGCCAGCAGGCCGCCATGCACGGCCATCGCCTGCGCACCGTATTCGGCCAGGTGCACCGCGTGCAGTCCGCGCTCGCCACGCAGCGGGTTGTCGGCACGCGCATGGCCGGCGCTGATGGCGTGGATCGCATGTTCGTCCCACATGCACACGGCATCGAGCAGGCACATCGCGCCGGCGTGCGGAATCAGCGCCGCCCAGTCAGTCTTCGACTGGAGCCGGCCGGGCCTTGGTTGCCCGGGCTGCGAATCCATCTGTGCGGTCCATATTTCTGCCGCTTCTTGGTCCATAGAACCACTATGGACCGGCGAAGCGTCAGAAATCTGTCCCCCCCCAGCCGACTTCTCGCTTCGACCACCAGAGCCCGACCGGCTCCTGGCATGCGGCGCCATCAGGATCGACAGACAGAAGTGGAAGGCCACACCCAGGCTCACGGTGAGCCCGATCGCGCGTAGCACCGGGATGCTGGCCCAGGCCAGCAGGCCGAACACGAGCAACGCGGAAAGCACGCAGACGAGGGTGGCGTGCAGCGTGCGCCGTTGCTCGGCCGGGTCGCCGGTGTCGCGCTCGAAGAACAACGCGTAGTGCAGGCCCAGCCCCCCGGCGAGAATCAGCGCGACGAGATGGAACAGCGAGATCTCGATGCCGGCCACGCGCTCCACCGCCAGCACCAGGAAGGTGGCCAGGGTCATCGGCGCCAGCACGTGCCAGGCGCGGCGCAGGCTGCGCAGCGCGAGCGTGATGGTCAACACCAGCAGGATGCTGGCGACCAGCAACGCCTGCAGGATGCGCGTGCGATAGGCGGCCACCAGCGATTCGGAAGCGGCCTTCAGGTCGAGCAGGCGCACCGTGCCGTTACTGTCCGGACCCAGCGCCTGCAAGGCTGCCACATCATGCACGCCACTGAGCGTACCCAGGCCCAGCCAATGGCCGTCGCGCTTGACCAGCATCGCCGCCAGACGCTGGCCCAGCGGCGTCTGCGCGTAGCGCTCCGGCGTGAGCGGCGGCAGCTGGCGCGCAGTTTCCACGTCATCGACGAACGGCTGGAACAGGTCGGCACGGAACGGCAGCCCTTGCAAGGCTGTATGCAGCGCGTTGTCAAGGGTGGCGCGATCGGGCAGCTTTTGTTGCCGTGCGCGCTGCAGCGCGACGGTGGGCAGATAGCGCGACGGCAGTTCGACCGCGTCGACGGCATGCCTGGCCACCAGCGCATCGACCTTCGGCTGCAGGGTCTGCGACAGGGCCAGCACGCCCTGCTCGGTGCGCGCCTCCAGCACCAGCAGGTAGCGCACGTCCGCTGCGCCCAGTGCCTCGCGCAGGCGTGCATCGCGCAGCAACAGCGCCTGCGGCACCGGGGTCAGCGCCGCCAGGTTGTTCTGCCAGAACGGGCCGGGCGCCAGCGCCAGCATCAGCACGATCGCCGCCGCCACCAGCAGCGGAATCCAGCGTGGCCGCGGCAGCTGATCGACCCATCGACGCGCCTGCACCAGCCAGCCCATGTCCGCCACGTCGCGCACCCGTCGCGGCAGCAGGTACGGCAGCAGGTAACGCGTGCTGAAACCGGCTACCAGCAAACCGACGATGGTGAACACCGCCAGCTGCTTCAGCCCGTTGACACCGGAGGCATAGAAGGCGAGATAGGCGATGCAGGCCGAGGCGATCGCGGTGAGCAGCAACGGCCACAGGTCGCGCACGCTCTGCACCGCATCCTCGCCCGCACGGCGATGGCTGAGCACGCGGATCGGATACTCCTGCGCCACGCCAAGCAGGGTGAAGCCGAATGCCAGGGTGATGCCGTGCACTTCTGGAAACGCCACGGTCAACGCCGCGATGCCGGCCAGCGCCGCGCTGGCGATCGGCAGCGCCGACAGCAGCAGCGAGCTGATGCTGCGATACGCTAGCAGCAAGAGCGCGATGAAGCCGATCGTGGAGATGCGCCCGATCCAGTCGGCCTGATGCCGCGTCTGCGCGCCGATCACAACGCTGAAATAGCCTGGACCACTCAACTCGAGCGTGGCAGCCGCACTTCCAGGCAAGGCGTGGAAGGCCTGCCGAATACCGTCGATTGCGTGTTGCTGCGCACCCGGATCGAACCCGGCGGCCACCGTCTGCACCAGCAGCAGCGCTTCATGGCGTGGCGTGAACCACACGCCGTCGCGCAGCTCCGGGGATTTCGCCGGCGCCCAGCGCGCGGCCAGTTTCAGTATCTCCAGCGTGGGATCGCGCGGCAGCAGTCCCTTCAGCATACTGGCGGCGGGCGAGGAGAGATCATCCAGCCGCTGCTGCAACTGGTCGCTCAGGTACGCCTCGTCCAGCGGCTGCGTATCCAACGTGGAGGACAACAGGTAACGATACGGCAGCAACTGCGGGTCGAGCGCGGCGAGGTCGAAGTTGCCATTGCGCACCTGGCTGTAGCGTGGATCATGCTGCAGCGCCTTGACCAAGCCCTGGCTCAACGCCGCCAGCGGTTCGGCGGCGGCACCCGAAATGGACAATAGCAACAGGCGCGAGCCCGGCCCGTCGCCGACCTGTTCCATCAACAATCGCTGGTCCGGTGTGGTCGGCGCCGGCATGAAGCTGCGCAGGTCGGTGCTGATCTTAAGCCGCTGGCTGACCATCCAGCCCAGCCCCGCCAGCGCCAGCAACCACAGCACCAGCAGCGTGGCGCGGGCGCGCGGGCGCATACTCAGGGCGTGCCCTGGCACAAGGCCTGGAGTGCCGCACGCGTGGGCTCGGCCGGCATCTTCGCGGCCAGCGGACCGAGCAGATCCACCGCCAGATCGCCATCGGCCTCCTGCATGTACAGGCAGCGCGACTGCCTGCCGATGCCGTCGACGCGGATACTGGCGACCGTCTTCGCCACGCGCGCCTCACGCGGCACCAGGTTCAGCGTCCATGCACTGCCGGCATCGCCGCTCTGGCGGATCTCGAACACCTGTTGCAGACGCGCGGCATCGCCACTGAGCAGGGCTACGAAGCTGTCCAGCAGCACCTGCAACTGCGGCGCGCGCTTCAGTGAGAAGTGTCGCGGCCGCTTGCCTTCGCGCTGCTCGGTCACCTCGCCATCGGCGATGGTGGCGGTTTCCTGCCACGGACGATCGACGCGCCGCTGCAGCTTGTCACCGCCGAGCCAGGACAGCTGCCCCGATACCACCAGCGGGCGATCCAGTATCTTCAGGAAACGCGCCTCGGCAAACGCGGTATGCGCCGGCGCCGGCTGGCCCAGGGCAGCGACCAGCGCTTGCGACGACGACGCGGCCGCGGGCTCAGACGCCGACGTGGTGGCCATCCAGCACGGCAGCAGCAGGCTCAGCAGCAGACGGGTCTTGCCAGAAATCATAGAAGTTGAACCAGTTGTAGGGCGCGATCTGGATGTAATGTTCCAGCCGTTGCGCATAACGCGCGATCAGCGCATCCAGCGCCGGCCCCCGATCATGCCGCGGAATCCGTACTCGTTCGCTGAACGGCTCGAACACCAGCCGATAACGGTTGCCACCCAGGTACAGGCCGAAACAAAGTACCACCGGCACCTGCAGCGTATGCGCCAGCAACCACGGGCTGACCGGAAACGGCGCCGGCGAACCCAGCAGGTCGGCGCGACGCAGCACTTCGTGGCCGCGACCGCGATCGGCCAGCATCGCTACCACCGCACCGTTTTGACACGCCTCGGCCATGGCCAGCGCGATGGAAGTGCCATCCTGCGCGGCATCGATCACGCAGGCGCCTACCTCGGGCGCCAGCGCCTCCAGCAATTCGGTCATCGCCGGGGTCTTCTGCTTGTCCAGCACCACGCGCAGCGGCAGGCCCGGTCGCCGTGCCCCGACGGCGCGCAAGGCCTCGAAACTGCCCTGGTGCGAGCCGAACAGCAGCACAGCACGACCCAGCGCGATGCGTTCATCCAGCAGCTCGAGCCCCTGCGTCTCGAACCCAAACGCCTGCTCGCCGTGCGCCAGCAGGAACACCCGGTCGAGAACCGTGGCGGCGAACGCGTGAATGTGTTTGAGCACCTGCCATGGCGTGGCCGGCCGGCCAAACACCCGCTGCAGGTATTGCGCCGACGCCAATCGTTCCGGCGCGCGGCGCAGGTAGAAATATCCGGTGATCGGATACAGGCAAAGCCGCGCCACCCGGCGGCCACCGTGCAGCGCGATCGCGCGGATCAGCCAGAGCGCGAAACGACCGCCACCTTCGGGCCGACTCTGCCAATGTTCGTTGTCGCTCATGCCGCTCCCTCGACGATACCGCGCGCCAGTACCGTGCCGTCGTGCCGGATGCTGAAACTGATCCGCGACATGTTTGCACTGGTCTGGCTCAACTCCAACTGCGCCGATTCATCCGCCAGTAGTGGCACCATGAATTTTACCTCGATCACCCGGCTCAGTCGTTGCCCGCGCCACGCGCGCAAGGCCAGCGCTATCTGCTCCAACATCAACACGCCGGGCACCAGCGGTTGCCCGGGAAAGTGGCCCGGCAGCGCGGGATGCGCGCCGTTGAAACGGATCAGTTGCGAATACTTGCTCACGGCGCCACCGCGCCGTTGCCGCGCAGCAATTGCGGCCAGTGCAGCGCCAGTTGCAGCAGCATCTGATGCAGGCCGGGGTGCCTCAGGTGACGCAAGCGCCAGCGGCGATAGACGTATTCCAGCCCGAACGCGAAGCCAATCAGCACGTAGCAACCTAAGTGCAGCCAGGCGGCGGCCCAGCGCTCGGGCACCTGCAGCGGCGGCGTCAGCCCCAGGCGCCACAGCAGGCCGTTGCGCGATGCGCACAACAGCAAGGTCGTCAGCAGCAGCGCCTGGCCCGCGAGCAGCAAGGTCCAGAACCAGGTGACCTGGCGGGCATAGCGCGCAACGCCGGGCGCGCGCAGCCGCTCGGCGCCTTCGATCGCGATGATGAAGCGCGCCACCAGTGGCTCAGCGCTGCGCAGGCTGCGGCCGAACCAGCATGCGAGCAGCGCATTGACCAGGATCGGCACCGCCTCGAGCAACAGATCGGCGACACCATGACGCGACATCTGCCATACCCCGGCCAGCGTCGCCAGCCATACCAGCCAGGGCCAGACGCGATGTGACAGCAGACGCGGCAGCAGGACCACGGTCAGCAACACCACCAGCGCCAGCAAGGGGAACAGCTGCCGATGCGTCACCGCACCGGCGACCGCGAGTGCGGGATAGGCAAGCAGCAACAGCAACGCGTAACGTCGCGTGGCTGCTGCATGGGAGGGCAACACATCCTTCACGCCGGATTCCACGAAAATCTGACCGAAGCCAAAAGCTTGCCACCCATAGCGCAAGATGGCGTGATGGAAACGGGACGAGTGCCGGGGCGAGCCGCCGATCTCAGCCGATGCGGTTTTGCTCGACGTGGGCGCACAGGTTGCGCAGGTTGGCGAAAATCTGCCGGTTTTCCGGGTTGTCCGAACGCAACTGAAAGCCATAGTGCTTGGAAACCGCCAGGGCGATTTCCAGCGCGTCGATGGAATCCAGCCCCAACTCGCCACCGAACAGTGCGGCATCGGGGTCGATCTGCGCCGGATCGACACCCTCGAGATTCAGGCATTCCACGACCAGGGTGGCCAATTCGTGCTGCGCCGCTGTCTGTTCCGCCATGCTCGATCCCGTACGCCAAGTGCATTGCCTCGCCCCGGTGGCAGTGGCGGCGGAGTGTAACATAGCGCCCTTGTCGCTCCCGGTGGTCGAGCATGGCTCAAGGCTGTGAAACGCCCCAGGTTGCCGCCTTCGCGATTTCCCATTCCCGATTCTCTATTCCCCGCTCTTGACCGGCCGCTGCCATCCTTCGAACGTCTGCTGCCGTCCACGCGCGACGGTCAATTGCCCCGCCGGCGCATCATGGGTGATCACCGAGCCGGCACCGATGGTGGCCTGGGCGCCGATCGTCACCGGCGCCACCAGGGCACTGTTCGAGCCGATGAAGGCGCCGTCACCGATTCGGGTGGCGAACTTGTTCACGCCGTCGTAGTTACAGGTGATGGTGCCGGCGCCGACGTTGACGCCGCGGCCGATCTCGGTGTCGCCGAGGTAGCTGAGATGATTGGCCTTGCTGCCTTCGCCGATGCGGGTCTTCTTGGTTTCGACGAAGTTGCCCACGTGCACGCCGGCGGCGAGCTCCGTACCGGGCCGCAGCCGCGCGAACGGACCGATCGTGCACGGACCGTGGGTGACGACTCCGTCCAGGTCGCAGTGCGACTGCAGCACGGTACCCGCGGCCAGTCGCACGTCTTTCAGGCGTGTGAAGGCGCCGATGCGCACGTCGTCGCCGAGCACGACATGGCCATCCAGGATCACGTCAACATCCAATTCGACATCGTGGCCGGTCTCGACCGTGCCACGCACGTCGACCCGCGCGGGATCGGCCATGCGCACGCCATTGCGCAGCAGGGCGTGCGTGGCACGACGGCGGTACGCGGCCTCCAGCTCTGCCAGTTGCACGGGATCGTTGGCGCCGGCGGCTTCGACCGGGTCGGCACATTCGACGTTCAGTGCACCATGGCCTTCCTGGGCTGCCATCCGGAACACGTCGGTAAGGTAGTACTCGCCCTGCGCGTTGTTGCGATCAAGCCGCTTGATCCAGCCGCGCAAGGCCACCGCCTCGGCGACCAGGATGCCGGTGTTGACCAGGTTGACGGCGCGCTGGCCGGCGTCGGCATCCTTGTCCTCGACCACCTCGCGCACGCGGCCGTTGCCGTCGCAAAGCACCCGGCCGTAGCCCTGCGGATCGGCCAGTCGCGTCGTCAGGAGACTGAATTTGCCCTCCGCTTCCAGCAGTTGCTGCAGGGTCTCGACGCGGGTCAACGGCACGTCGCCATACAGCACCAGCACCCGTGCCGCACGGGGTACACCGGCCAGCGCCTGCTCCACCGCATGGCCCGTGCCCAGCCGCTCGGCCTGCAGCACCCAACCCAGGTCGGCCTGTTCCGCAAACGCCGCGCGCACTTGCTCGCCGCAGTGGCCGTAGACGATATGGATGGCAGCCGGCTGCAGCGCCCGCGCGATGGCGATCACATGCGCCAGCAAGGGCCGGCCGGCCAGTGGCATCAACACCTTGGCACGCTTCGATTTCATCCGCGTGCCGGCGCCGGCGGCCAGCACAATCACATGCAGTTGAGCATCGTCCATTTCGACCCCGTTCGGCGTTCAATCAAACGCTGCCGAGAATACATCGTGCGGTATGCGTCAGTGCTTGTCGTTGCTGGCGGCGGGCTTCAGGTGCTCCAGCTGCGGCGTGTAGGCCTTGACGAACGCATTGCGCAGCACGTTGATGATCGCATCCACGGTACCCAGCTGCTTGTCGTCGATGCGCCCGCTGATCGGGATACGGGTGGCGAACTGGTCTTTTGCGTGGTTCTTGAAAATAGAGGTGGCTACTTGAGCCGCCGCTTCCCACGCCAGCTGGAGTGGATTCTTGTGGTCCTGCTCGACGTCCTGCTTCCAGCTGAAGATCTGCAGGTTGTGAAACAGCGGTTTCGCGTAACCGTTCAACTGGCCATGACTGGCTTCCAGCTGCATGGTGAAGTCACCCTTGCCCGAGGCCAGATCAAGCCCGGCATAGGCGCGCGTCAGCTGGTTGGCCCGGGTCAGGTCGATGTCGCTCACGCGCAGGTCGACCTTGAAGTCACCCTGATGCTGCAGCGGATCGAATTGGGCATGCGTCTCGAGCGGGGCCTGACCGAAGATTTTTGCGGTTGCCTGCATACTGGCGACGCGGCTTCCGCCGTGGCGCTCGACATTGGTGAGGTTGCTCGCGGTGCCGTTGACAGCGGTCATCTTCAAATCGACGCGCGGGCTGGACACGAAATTCTGGAAGGTGACCGTGCCGTTGATCACGTTGACCTCGTCCAGTCGCATCGGCGTGAGCAGTTTCAGCTTGCTGCGCCAGTCCACGCCCTTGCCACTTTGCGTATCGTCCTCGCCCTTGCCGTCGACGAAATTGACTACAGGGCGGAAGAACGCCATCTTGCCGCGCAGCGTGCCGTGGGTCAGGGCACGCCAGCTCAACTCGATATCGGTACGCGGAGCATCCAGCAACGGCACCGGCACCTTGCCCGACACCTTGACGACCTTCAGGTCGTCAACGCTGTACGCCCCGCGCCAGAGGTGAAGATCGATATCGACGATGTGGCCGTGATAGTCGCCCATGCGGTCCATGCGCGAGTTGAGGTAGTGCCTCACGACATAGGGCAGCAGCATGCGCACCACCAGCAGCAGCACGATGATCAGCAGCAGCCATCCCAGGTGGCGACGATAACGAAGATGCATGGTCGACGATACTCTGTTGGCGCGTTGCGGCGGACAAACTGGAGCTTGGACCCGCCGATGTTGAGGCCGCGTCGTCACGGCGCTCTGAAGTGCGCGCGACAAGTAGCTTTACCCCGTACCAGCATGGTTCATGCGGACCCCATCGTATGCAAATCGGAGCTCAATCGCGCACCGCACCCACACATAAACGCAACGCACCGCGTGCCAAGCTCGGCGTGTCAGCGAAGAAGCGGACAGTGAGGTGGATCATGAAACGTGTGACCGGCATGCGGCTGTGCGGTCTGACGGCCTTCGCCGCCCTCGCCGTCGGAGTGGGTGGACCGGCGAGCGCCTTGGCGACTACTACGCCGGCCGCGCAGACTGCCGCGTCGGATGCGCCGGCGGTTGATGTGCGGGTCTCGGTGACTTATGCCAACCCGGAGGGGTTCAGCGAGGCCCGCGAATTCGGCCAGCAGGACCGCTTCAACCATGTCAATTACCTGGAGCCGCTGCAAGCCCACCTGATCAAGCGGGCGACGCGCATGCTGCCGCCGGGAGATCGCCTGGAAGTGACCATCACCGACATCAAGCTCGCCGGCGGCTATGAGCCCTGGCTTGACCCGCGCCTGAGGTACGTGCGCTTCATGAAGGACATCTACCCGCCGCGCCTCAACCTGACGTTCAAGCTGATCGACAGCAACGGCAAGGTGCTACGTGAAGGTTCGCGCAAGTTGAGCAACCTGGACTATCTGCAGAGCGGCGTGGCAGGTCTGGGCGATACCGATCCGCTGCGCTACGACAAGGCGTTGCTCGACAGTTGGCTACGCCGCGGCCCGGACAACCTTTGAGGACACTGCGGGGCGTGGCCAGCCGTTGATGCGGCGGCGCGGCCGCAAGTTCACAGCCTCTCAGTGCTTGAGGTTCTTGCGCAGCCGCTCCAGCGCCTGCAACTGCGCCAGCGCCTGCGTCAGCCGGGCCTGCGCCTCGGCGAGCTCGATCGCGTCGGAGCGGTTGGCCAGCGCCTCGCGCGCTTCGTTCATTGCGCGTTGGGCCGCGGCCTCGTCCAGGTCGGACGCACGCGCGGCGGTGTCGGCCAGCACGGTGACTACCTGCGGCTGCACTTCGAGAATGCCACCGGAAACGTAGAACTGCTGACGCTCGCCATTCTCCAGCAGCACGTCGACGTGACCGGGCTTCAGGCGTGTGATCAGCGGCGCATGGCGCGGCGTGATGCCCAGCTCGCCCATCTCGCCGGTGGCCACGACCATGGTCGCTTCGCCGGAGAAGATCTCGGCTTCGGCACTGACGACGTCGACGCGGATGGTTGTCATGGTGATTCTCGCTTTGCTCGAAGGGAATGGGAAATCGGGAATAGTGAGAGCGGGGAGGGGTTGCGGCTGTTCCTACTCCCGATTCCCGAAAGCCGCCTCAGGCGGCTTTCTTCGCGCCCATTTCTTCAGCTTTCTTGATCGCCTCGTCAATGCCGCCGACCATGTAGAACGCCTGCTCTGGCAGGTGGTCCACGTCGCCGTCGACGATCATCTTGAAGCCGCGGATGGTTTCGGCCAGCGACACGTACTTGCCCGGCGCGCCGGTGAACACTTCGGCCACGTGGAACGGCTGCGAGAAGAAGCGCTCGCATTTGCGCGCACGGTACACCGCCTGCTTGTCTTCCTCGGACAGCTCGTCCATACCCAGAATCGCGATGATGTCCTTGAGCTCCTTGTAGCGCTGCAGGGTGCCCTGCACGCGCCGGGCCACGTCGTAGTGTTCGGCGCCGACCACGTTCGGATCCAGCTGGCGGCTGGTCGAATCGAGCGGATCCACCGCCGGGTAGATGCCGCGCGAGGCGATATCACGCGACAGCGTCACGGTGGAGTCCAGATGCGCGAAGGTGGTCGCCGGCGACGGATCGGTCAAGTCATCCGCAGGCACGTAGACCGCCTGGATCGAGGTGATCGAGCCGGTCTTGGTCGAGGTGATGCGCTCCTGCAGCACGCCCATTTCCTCGGCCAGGGTCGGCTGGTAGCCCACCGCCGACGGCATGCGGCCGAGCAGCGCAGACACCTCGGTGCCGGCCAGGGTATAGCGGTAGATGTTGTCGACGAAGAACAACACGTCTTTGCCCTTGCCGCTCTCGTCCTTCTCGTCGCGGAAATACTCGGCCATGGTCAGGCCGGTCAGCGCTACGCGCAGGCGGTTGCCCGGCGGCTCGTTCATCTGGCCGTAGACCATCGCCACCTTGGACTCGGGCAGGTCGTCGAGCTTCACGACGCCGGCTTCCTGCATCTCGTGGTAGAAGTCGTTGCCTTCGCGGGTGCGCTCGCCCACGCCGGCGAACACCGACAGGCCGGCGTGCTGGGTGGCGATGTTGTTGATCAGCTCCAGCATGTTCACCGTCTTGCCCACGCCCGCGCCGCCGAACAGGCCGACCTTGCCACCCTTGGCGAACGGACACACCAGGTCGATCACCTTGATGCCGGTTTCCAGCAGGTCGTTGGACGCAGCCTGCTCGTCGTAGCTGGGCGCTTCGCGATGGATCACCCAGTGATCCTTGGCGTCGATCGGACCGATCTCGTCGATCGGGTTACCCAGCACGTCCATGATGCGGCCCAGGGTCGCCTTGCCCACCGGCACCTTGATGCCTTCGCCGGTATTGCGTGCCTGCAGGCCACGCTTCAGGCCCTCGGTAGTGCCCAGCGCGATCGCGCGCACGATGCCATCGCCGAGCTGCTGCTGCACTTCCAGCGTGATGTCGGTGCCATCGATCTTGAGTGCGTGGTATATCTGCGGCACCTGGTCACGCGCGAACTCCACGTCGACTACCGCGCCGATGATCTGAACAACTTTGCCCTGGCTCATGCTGATAGCTCCGAATGAATCTTGAGGTTTTGTTGCGGCGCCGCTTCGCGTCGCCATGATTTTTTCAGAGCAGCAGCGGCTACACCGCTGCGGCTCCGCCGACGATTTCCGAAATTTCCTGCGTGATCGCCGCCTGGCGGGCCTTGTTGTAGGTCAGCGTCAGCGTGTCAATCACCTTGTTCGCGTTGTCGGACGCAGCCTTCATCGCGACCATGCGCGCGGCGTGCTCGCTGGCCAGGTTCTCCAGCGTAGCCTGATACACCACCGACTCGATGTAGCGGCCCAGCACGTGCTCCAGCACGGTTTGCGCATCCGGCTCGTAGAGATAGTCCCACTCGTGTCCGACCTCGAGCCTAACGCCAGCGTAAGCGGACTCGCCGGCATCCTGGTGCGCTTCCATTTCGGCCGCCACCAGCGGCAACGGCAGCAAGGCGTCGATGGTCGGCGTCTGCGTCATCGTGTTGACGAAGTCGCTGTAGGTGAGGAACACGCGGTCCAGACCGTTGGCCGTATAGGCGTCCATCATTACCTTGATCACGCCGACCAGCCGCTCCAGCTTCGGCTTCTCGCCCAGATGGCTGACCGTACCAACCAGGTTGACACCCTTGATCCGGCGGAAGAACGAGATCGCCTTCTGGCCGATCGCCACCACGTCCACCTGCACGCCCTGTCTCTGCCACTCGCCGATCGCCGGCAGCAGGCGGCGGAACATGTTGGAGTTGAGGCCACCGCACAGGCCGCGATCGGTCGACACCACGATGTAGCCGACCCGGGCCACGTTGGCGCGCTCGATCAGGAACGGATGGCCGAAATCGGTGCTAGCCTGCGCCACGTGCGCGATCACCTTGCGCATCAGGCGCGCATACGGACGCGAGGCCCGCATCAGGTCCTGCGCGCGGCGGATCTTGGCTGCCGAGACCATTTCGAGCGCGCGCGTGACCTTGCGCATGTTCTGCGTGCTCTTGATCTTGGTTTTGATTTCGCGTCCGCTGGCCATGCTTTACTCGCTCGCTTTGCTCACTCGTGGGAATCGGGAATAGTTCAAAGCGAAGCGCGCTGCGCCGTGGCTTTTCCGATTCCCCATTCTCTATTCTCTATTCCCGGCTCCACTACCAACTACCGGTCTTCTTGTACTCGTCCAGCGAGGCCTTGAAGGTGGCTTCGATGTCATTGTCCCAGCTGCCGGTGGCCACGATCTTCTTCATCAGTTCCTCGTGGTTCTGGTGCATGAAGGCGTGCAGGCCCTTCTCGAACGGCAGCACCTTGTTCACCGGCAAGTCGTCGAGGTAACCCTTCTCGGCGGCATACACAGACAGCGCCAGCTCGGCGATCGACAGCGGCGAATACTGCGCCTGCTTCATCAGCTCGACGACGCGCTGACCACGGTCCAGCTGGGCACGGGTGGCCGGATCCAGATCCGAGGCAAACTGCGCGAACGCAGCCAGCTCACGGTACTGCGCCAGCGCCAGCTTCACGCCGCCGGACAGCTTCTTGACGATTTTGGTCTGCGCAGCACCGCCAACGCGGGACACCGAAATACCGGCGTTCACGGCCGGACGGATACCGGCGTTGAACAGATCGGTTTCCAGAAAGATCTGCCCGTCGGTGATCGAGATCACGTTGGTCGGCACGAACGCCGAAACGTCGCCGCCCTGGGTCTCGATGATCGGCAGCGCGGTCAACGAGCCGGTCTTGCCCTTCACTTCGCCGTGGCTGAACTTCTCCACGTAGGCCTCGGACACGCGCGAGGCGCGCTCAAGCAGACGCGAATGGAGATAGAACACGTCGCCCGGGTACGCCTCGCGGCCCGGCGGGCGCTTCAGCAGCAGCGAGATCTGACGATAGGCGACGGCCTGCTTGGACAGATCGTCATAGACGATCAGCGCGTCCTGGCCACGGTCGCGGAAGTACTCGCCCATCGTGCAACCGGAATATGGGGCCACGTACTGCAACGCGGCCGACTCGGACGCCGAGGCGGCCACCACGATGGTGTTGGCCAGCGCACCGTTGTCTTCGAGCTTGCGCACCACGTTGGCGATCGACGAACGCTTCTGGCCGATCGCTACGTAAACACATTTGATGCCCGAATCGCGCTGGGCGATGATCGCGTCGATCGCCAGCGCAGTCTTGCCGGTCTGGCGGTCGCCGATGATCAGCTCGCGCTGACCGCGCCCGACCGGAATCATCGCGTCGACCGACTTGTAGCCGGTTTGCAGCGGCTGGTCGACCGACTTGCGCCAGATCACGCCTGGCGCGACCTTCTCGACCGCTGCGGTGAGCGTAGCGTTCAGCGGCCCCTTGCCGTCGATCGGTTTGCCCAGCGCATCGACCACGCGGCCGAGCAGCTCCGGACCGATCGGCACTTCGAGGATGCGGCCGGTGGTCTTGGCGGTGTCGCCCTCGCGCAGGTGTTGGTAATCGCCCAGCACCACCGCGCCGACCGAGTCGCGCTCGAGGTTGAGCGCCAGTGCAAACGCGTTGCCCGGCAGTTCGATCATTTCGCCCTGCATCGCGTCGTCCAGGCCGTGGATGCGCACGATGCCGTCGGACACGCTGATGATCGTGCCCTCGTTGCGCGCTTCGGCGCCGAGCTTGAACTGCTCGATGCGGTTCTTGATCAGTTCACTGATCTCGGACGGATTCAAGGTTGTGCTGGACATGATGTTTATTCCGAAAATTTTAGATGACGAAGCTTGCTTAGAGTCTGGGAAGGGCTCGCCGGCTTTACTCGTCCGCCAAGCGCGACTTCGCGTAAAACTAGTTTCGCAGGGCACCGGACAGGCGTTCGAGACGCCCGCGCGCGGAGCCGTCGATCACCTCGCTGCCGGTATCAATCACCGCGCCAGCCAGCAATGCCGCATCAACCCGGGTTTCCAGTTCGATCTCGCGCTTGAAGCGATGCTTCAGCGAGGCCTTGAGACGCTCGGCCTGCTCCGCATCCAGTGCCAGCGCGCTGGTAACTTTGACCAGCAGTTCCGACTGTGACTCACGCTTGAACACTTCATACAAGCGAGCCACCTCCGGCAACAGCGCCAGACGACGCCATTCGGCCATTTCCGCCAGAAACCGCGAAAAAGGCGCGTCGGCGGCGACGCCGACCGGCAAATGGAGCGCAATCAGTTGTTCGGACGTCACCTGGGGATCGTTGCTGAGCCGAGCCACCCGCGGATCGACAGCCACCGCGGCGGCAAATGCGAACGCCTGCGACCAGGCATTCAGCGAACCGGTCTCGTGCGCCACCTCGAAGGCAGCGCGGGCATAGGGACGGGCAAGGGTTGTGGTTTCCATGGGCGACCTAGATCCCGGTGACGAGTTGGTCGAGCAGCGCTTTGTGGGCAGCCGGGCCGATTTCACGCTGCAGGATTTTCTCTGCGCCCTGCATCGCCAAGTTCGCCACCTGACCGCGCAGCTGCTCGCGTGCACTTTCAACCATGCGATCGATATTTGCTTGCGCACCGGCTTGCTGACGGCCTATCTCGGCCTGCGCGTCCGCACGAGCCTTCTCCATCACCAGATTGGCCTGTTGCTGCGCCTTGCCCAGGATCTCGGTCGCCTGCTGGCGCGCTTTGCGCACTTCGTCAGCCACTTGCGTGTCGGCCTGCTTGAGTTCGGCATGGGCGCGTTCGGCCGCTTCCAGTCCCTCAGCAACCTTCTGCTGGCGCTCGGTCATCGCATTCAGCAATGGCGGCCAGATGAAATGCATGCAAAACCAGATCAGCAATGCAAAGGCGATGGCTTCGCCAAAAAGCGTGGCATTGATGTTCATCGATTCACTACCCGTGGATCAGCAAAAAAGTGGCGTGACAACGCAGGATGCCTGCGAAGACGATCAGTGGGCAGCCTTGACGACGGCCTGCAGCAGCGGATTGCTGAATGCGAAGAACAGACCGATGGCCAGGGAGATGATGAACGATGCATCGATCAGGCCGACCAGCAGGAACATGCGCGACTGCAACACCGGCATCAGTTCCGGCTGGCGTCCCGCGGCCTCGAGGAACTTGGAGCCCATCACGCCCATGCCGATACACGCGCCAAGCGCACCCAGGCCCACCATGAGGCCAGCGCCGATGGCCGTGAATGCCTGAATATTGCCGATGATCTGTTGCAAAGTTTCCATGGGGTTTCTCCTGCAGAAAGGTCAAAAAAAGCGAAAGAGTTGGTATTCGGTTTTATGGGATCAGGTCAGTGGTGCTGCTGCGCCATGGCGATATAGACCACGCTCAACACCATGAAAATGAACGCCTGAATGACAATGATCAACAGCTCGAAGATGCCCCAGGCCAGATAGCCGAAAACACCCAGGCCAAACAGGATGGTGCTCCCGGCGCCAAGCAGGCCGGCGATCAACATGAACAGCAACTCGCCAGCATACATGTTACCGAACAGTCGCATCGACAGGCTCAGTGGCTTGCTGAGCAATTCGATCAGGTTCATCAGCAAGTTGAACGGTGCCAACCACGGGCCGAAGGGGACGGTGAATATCTCCTTCATGTAGCCACTGGCGCCCTTGGCCTTGAAGCTGTAGAAGATGGTAAGGATCAGGACCGTCAGCGACATCGCAAAGGTTGTGTTGAGCTCGGAAGTCGGCACCGCGCGAAAATGTTCGGCCCCTGCCAGACCCATGAGATACGGGATGACATCCAGCGGCATCACGTCCATCAGGTTCATCAACAGCACCCAGACGAAGATCGTCAACGCCAGCGGTCCAAGCAGGCGTGTATCCCCATGGAAAACGTCCTTGACCTGACCGTCGACGAATTCGACCAGCAACTCGACAAAGGCCTGTCCGCGGGAGGGTACGCCCGAAGTAGCGCGGTGCGCGCACGCCCACAGCAGCGCGCTCAACGCGACTCCGATCACCACCGACACGCCAAGCGTGTCGAGTTGCACCGTCCAGAAACTGCCGCCACCGAAGTGTATGGTCAGGTTCTTGAGATGGTGATTAATGTATTCGGAGAGCCCGCCGGGCGCTTCGATCATCATGTCTTGTCCTTGAATCGCAGTGCCATCAGATTAACCGCCATCGCCGTTCCCATTCCCGCCAGTACCGCCAGACCTGGCATCTGCCATCGCGCCAGCAGCACATACAGACCAGCAATGATTACAACCCACTTCAGCACCATGCCGACGATCATGTCGACCAGGGTGCTGCTTGCGCCGAGCCGGCGCCCCCCACCGAATACGCGCAATGCCATCAACGCCGTACCCAACACGATCAGGCAACCACCCAATCCCGCCGCCAACGCCGCACGTCTGCCTTGAATAAGAAACACGACGACGCACGCAAATATCGCAACAAGCTGCCAAGCCAGCATGCGCGCGACCAGTCGTCTGCTCGCAGCGATAGAGTTTATCATCCGAGTCTACTTGGTGGCAGGGTTGGCCTTCGATTCGAAGAGAGCCAGAGGCGAACCGGTCAGCAAAGCCCGTGAATTGTATCAGCGGCCCGGTTGCGCAGGCAAGCAATCAGCCCGGCGACTTGGCTATCCCTCCTGCACGGTTTGATTTGCCGCGAATTCATCCGCACCGGAAGCCACTCATCAACACGCTTGAGACAACCTGCGCCGTAACCAGCGATTCCGAACTAGCGACGGACATCCTATGCTGTTCGGCTACCGCTTGCCGGGTAGGTCAAGGACTTTCACCTTCAAGTGGCCCCGCTCGCCACCATAGCGAGCAGAGCGGCACCATGCCTAGCGCACCCGAAAAAAAAGGCCGGAGATGAACTCCGGCCTTGACTGGCTACGTATACTACTGTTGCTGAATTACTTCGCAGCCTTCTTGGCGGCGGCAACAGGCGCGGTGACCGCGTCATTGGCCGCCTGGCGCTGCTCCTGCACCAGCGCACTCAGCGACTCGGCAGTCTTCTGGGTGATCGCCAGCACTTCCTGCGACACCGACACGGCACGCTCGGCGTTCTCGCGGCTCAGGCTGCTGCCTTTCTCCCACAAGGTGCGCAGGCCTTCGGTGTCACGGGTTTCCATTGCCTCGGCGACGAACTCGGCCGACACCTTGGTCTGCTCCTCGAGCGCCTGGAGTTGCAGCTCGGCCACCTTCTCCAGACCCTTCAGGGCCAGCGAATGCGCCTTGAAAGCGCTGTCGGTGAACTGCTTGGTGAACGCGAAAATCTGATTGTTGATCTGCTGGGTCATGGCGTTGTCCTCACTGAGGATTGGGGTAGTGGAGTCACTCTAGCAAGGGTTATGCTGCAATGCAACATAAATCTTCAATATAGGCCAGACCAGTCAAGAGATATTCAGTTAAAACATCTGTTTACACAGCTGACAGTCCTAACGCAACGCATCACAAACTGCCCCGAGTGCAGCTGGCCCCGGACGTGCAAGTCTCCTGCACCACCACTTTGTCCAGCCCTACAAGCCGCGGCTCCAGGCGCTGCCAGATCCAGCGCGCCAGCGTCTCGCTGGTCGGATTCTCTAGCCCCTCGATGTCGTTGAGGTAGTGATGATCAAGCTGGTCGTACAGCGGCTGGAAGGCCATCTTCAGGTCGGCAAAATCCATCACCCAGCCGAGTTGCGGATCCGGCGCACCCGCCACGTGGATCTCCACGCGAAAGGAGTGGCCGTGCAGGCGCGCGCACTTGTGGCCCGGCGGCACGTTGGGGAGACGGTGTGCCGCTTCGAGGGTGAATACTTTGAAAATGTGCATCACGACATCCTGCGTGTCATGGGTAGAGCGGTGGAGACGGAAAGCCGCGCGGCGGACGAATTGCGGGGACCAACGCAGGCAAACACTCATTGCCCGGTCTGGTTGTCATCAGGCTTCTGATGAGGCCACCGGCGACGAGAGCCCGAAGCAGTACCTGCATGACAAGGCCACCGTCGTTGTGCAACCTCATATGCTAACCGATGACCGCCGCAAGTCGGCATCCTGCATCGCTCGCTGTTTCGGCGTGCGGCATTGGGATTTGCAGCCACTCTCCCAGCAGCCGGCGTGTCTCATGCAACGCTGGCGCATCACAGGCTGTCCTGCGTATCGACCCCAACCTCAAAGAGGCGGCCAGGGTCGCGGCCTTTTGCGCCTTGCGTAACTTGCGGATGGCCGACGGCATGGTATAGCGAATCGCGGCGTCGGCAAGTGACATGACGGCAGCCTCTCGACGGTAACTTTTTTGATAATAGGAGTTACCGACAAAGCTATCGCCACGTGACGCTAGATTGCAATGAACGCCGCAGGAAGCCATAGGACATGAAAAAGGCAGGAACCCTTGCTGTTACTGGGCTTACCGGTCTTTTTGAGGTGTCTTGAAACAGGTTCTTGGTGGCTATGGGTGGACTCGAACCACCGACCCCAGCATTATGAGTGCTGTGCTCTAACCAGCTGAGCTACATAGCCATTGGGAACCCGCCGCGGGGCGATCGGGACGATCGCGGGCGGGGCGCGGAAGTGTAGTGGGCTGGGCGCGTTCGTTCAAGTCGGCGGCTTGCCGCTGCGTGGTGGGCTGTGGTTGAATCGGGCACAAGACTTTGCCGCGGTTTGGCCGCGAAGTCGCGGGGCGTGGCCCCAGGAGACGACATGATTGATGTAGATGGCTACCGTCCGAACGTGGGTATCGTGCTGCTGAATGCGGACGGCCAGCTGTTCTGGGCGCGCCGGGTCAATCGTGATGGCTGGCAGTTTCCGCAGGGCGGCATGCGCACGGACGAAACCCCGCTGGAGGCGATGTACCGCGAGCTGGAGGAGGAAACCGGGCTGGCAGCGCACCACGTGGAGGTGCTCACCGCCACCCACGGCTGGCTGCGCTATCGCCTGCCCGAGCGCTATGTGCGTCGGCACCAGCGGCCGACCTGCATCGGCCAGAAGCAGGTGTGGTTCCTGCTGAAGTTGGTCGGCGGCGAGGAGGCCTTGAAGCTGGACGCCGACGAGAAGCCAGAGTTCGACATCTGGCGCTGGGTGGATTTCTGGTATCCGGCCGCGCATGTGGTGAACTTCAAGCGGGACGTGTACGCGCAGGCGCTGCGCCGCTTCGCACCGCTGGTAGAGGAGTTGTTCGGCGTGGAGATTGGCACTACACCGCCCCGTGACGGAGCCGGCACGCCACCTGTCGGCCCAGGCAACGGGCGCGCCGCTGCCTGAATGGACAGATGAAGCACGCCGATCGGCTGATCGAGCGCATCCTGCACGATGAGGAAGGGCACATCGACTGGCTGGAAACCCAGTTCAACCTGATCAAGGACATCGGCCCGGAGCGCTACCTGCAAAGCAAGATGCAGAGCTGACACCGCGTCACGACCCGCGCCCGTTCCTTGACGCTTTCGTCACGTCCGGGCTATACCTTGGCTTTTTCCGGAACGGCCTCGCATGGGCTCACGACCGCCACCCCGCCTTGTGGTGCGCAGGTACGACGATGTCGGCCAGCGCTGGCGCCGGCTGCGGTGGGGGCTGGGCTGGCTGGGCAGTCTGGTGGTGGTGGGGTTGCTGGCGTACTTCCTGGGCGGACCCAGCACGCCGACGGCGGTCGATCATCGCCAGCGGCGAGCAGTGCTGACCCAGATCGATGACCTGAAGCAGCAGGTGGCAAACCTGCAGCGTGCCGCGCAGGTCAATGAGGTGGCCACCCACGCGCTGAGTGGCACCCTGATTCAGCGCGAGAAGGAACTCAGCGCCCTGCGCGCCGACCTGGGCTTCTATGAGCGCCTGGTCAGTGGCGATGGCCAGCGCCAGGGATTGAAGCTGCAGGAAGTGAAGCTGCAGCCGATCGCCCGCTCGCGCGGCTGGACGCTGATCCTCAGCCTCACCCAGAATGCGAAGCGCGGCGGCGAGACCAGCGGCAACGTCACGGTCAGCGTAGAGGGTTTGCGCAAAGACAAGGTAGTCACCCTGGACTGGCCGGCGCTGGGCGATGGCGCCCAGCAGCACGGCCTGCCGTTCCGTTTCACCTATTTCGAGCAATTGCAGGGCACCATCGTGCTGCCGGCGGATTTCCGGCCCACGCGACTGCGCATCCATATCCAGCCGGAAGGCGGCCAGACCGTCAGTCGCGCCGTTGCCTGGGGTGCCGCGCTGAGCGGCAATATCACTACCGCCGAGGGAGACCGGGATGCTCAACCGTAAACGCAAAGACCGCAACAACAGCAGTTCCGAAAGACGAGGCAATGCCGGCCTGACGCGGTATGCTTGCACCCGTCGACCACGCCCCCATCTGGATAGCCATGGAAACCATCATCGCGATCCCCGATTACCGCAGCAGCGGTGCTCCGCTCCAATTCAGTGTCGCTGCCGCGCACAAAGTGCATGAGCTGATTGCCGAGGAAGGCAATCCAGCGCTGAAGCTGCGCGTGTATATCAGTGGCGGTGGCTGTTCCGGTTTCCAGTACGGTTTTACCTTCGACGAGACCCAGGCCGAGGACGACGTGGCAGTCGAACGCGAAGGCGTCACCCTGCTGTGTGATCCGCTATCGCTGCAATACCTCAGCGGTGCGCAGATCGACTACGCCGAGAATCTCAGCGGCGCGCAGTTTGTGATCAGCAACCCGAACGCGAAGACCACCTGTGGCTGCGGCTCGTCGTTCACCGCCTGAGCACGACGTGATGGATCAGGCCCGGTCGCCCCGCCCCAACACCTTTGCCGGGCTGAGCCTGGTACTTGACCGCAAGGCCGAGCGCCGCGACCAAGCGGCGTGGATCGTCACGCAGGCGCACGCGGATAACGCGCGCTACCTGTTGCTGGACGCGACTGGCGAAGCGTTCCTGCATCAAGGCAGCGATGCCCTGCGCTGGCTGGATGCCGGCGAATGCGATCGATGGTTGCCGGGTGCACCCACCTGCCTGCTCGGCATCGCCTATGGCGCTCCGCATTTCCTGCTGGTGGCGGATGGCCCCGCGCGCATCGGTGAGCTGGAACTTGCGCTCGGTGCGCGCCGCATGGCCCTGCGCAGTGCCGGCATGCTGCTCGCTGCCGACGAGGCCAGCTTGTTCGCCTACGCCAAGGGGCTTTCGCACTGGCAGCGCGAGACACGTTTCTGCGCCTACTGCAGCGCACCGCTGCGACTGGTTTCCGCCGGCCATCGCGCACAGTGCACCAATCCCGCCTGCGCCCGCCTGCATTTCCCGCGCACCGATGCGGCGGTGATCATGCTGGTCGAGCACGAGGGCGCCTGCCTGCTTGGCCGCCAGGCAGGCTGGCCGCCGCATCGCTATTCCACCCTCGCCGGTTTCGTCGAGCCTGGCGAATCGCTGGAGGACGCGGTGCGCCGCGAGGTCGCCGAGGAATCCGGCGTGATCGTCGACGAGGTGCGCTACCTCTCCTCACAGCCATGGCCGATGCCGGCCTCGCTGATGGTCGGTTTCATGGCCACCACGAGGTCGCGGCAGATCCACAAGCGTGATCTGGAGCTGGAAGACGCGCGCTGGTTCACGCCCGAACAGATTGTCGCTGGCATCGCCGACGGGAGCTTCGTGCCATCCACCGCGTTGTCAATATCGTACCGGTTGCTGGCGCGCTGGCTGCAACTGCGCGCGGGACTGGATCTGGATGTACTGACCGGCACCGCTGCTGCGGCTTGAGTCGGCCGGCCTGAACTTCGCTGGCATGCTGCGGTCCGTGCACGAGACACATAGGCCGCGGATCGACCACGCATGCGCAGGAACCGCCGCACCCCGGATGGCTGGCAGGGATCGGTGCGCCGCCTCGCCACCCATGTAGTCGTCATCAGCATCCATCTCGGCGCCTGGTTGCTGTTCTTTGGCGATGTCGTATTGCCGTGGTCCTGGCCGCAAAGCCGGGCTGATCAGCGGCTGGACAGCCTCAACATCCGCTTTATCCCCGCGCGGGCTTCGCCGCGTGTGCCAGCGGCACCAGCCGCACGGGCGACGCGGTCCAGGCGGTCGGCACCACGCATACCCGGCGCCACGCCGGCGCTGCGCGCGGCACGGTCACCCGTGACGCCAGCATCCGCGAACTTCATGGCAACGCCTCCGGTCGCGCCGCTGGCCGACTACATCCCCGGCGGCAATCTCCTGCATGACAAGGGTCGGAGTTTTCCGCCCGCCGTGCGCCTGCCCGGGTCGGGCACGCCCGTAGTCCAGGGCTTGCACATGACTGACCCGCGCATGCAAGGTGTTGCCGGAGTGGTGCGCACGCTGCAAGCCTTGCTCGGTATCACCAATCCGCATTGCGTGGATGTCGAGGTCTGGCGTGGCATGACCACGCAGCAACGGTTGGCCCGGCACGTCAGCCTGGCGCAGGTTGAGCACACCGCCGCGGAATATCACTGCGGCCCCGGTTGAGCTTGCCCGGTGGCCACTGACCACCGCACGGCGGGCGACGCATGCGCTCGCTACAATGCAACCACTATCCAAGAGTCTGCTGCCATGGCCATCCGTCTGCTTGTCGTCCTGATCGCCCTGGGTTTGCTGCATGTTGCTCCGCAGCTGGCCAGCTGGCGCCGGGATGGCCTGTTCCGGCGCTGGGTAGCCCAGTTGTCCGACACCAGCGGCGCCGGGCGCGTGCTGCTGGCGCTGGTACCGCCGCTGGTGGCCTGCCTGCTGCTGGCGTGGCTGTTCAGCCATACCATGCTGGGCGAACTGCCGCCCCTGCTGTTTGGCCTGATCGTGCTGCTGTACTGCTTCGGCCCGCGCGAGTTCGAGCGCGACCTCGAGACGATCCTGGCCGCGCCCGATGCGGTCAGCCGCGAAGCGGCCGCGCAGGCGCTGGCCGAGGACGAACGCGCGGTGAGCTGGTCGGCGCCGGCGCTGGGCGAGGCGATCATCTACGCCGCCTTGCGCCGCCGCTTCGCCGTGCTGCTGTGGTTCTTCCTGCTCGGTCCGTTCGGAGCGCTGCTGTACCGGCTGGCGCAGACGCTGGGCCGCGAGGACTCGCTGGCACTCGACGCCAACAGCCAGCGAGCTGCCGGATACCTGGCCAACGCGCTGGACTGGTTGCCGGCCCAGTTGCTCACCTTCACCCTGGCCGTGGTCGGCCATTGGGACGCGGTGATCACCGCCTGGCGACGCTGGCACATCCAAGCCACGCCGACCAGCTGGTACGAACGCGGCCCGGGCTTTCTCGGTGCCGCCGCGCAGGCCGACGTGCTGATCGACATCGAGGCCGGCGACGGTTACACCGAGGAGCACAACGACCCGCTGGCCGAACTGCGCCGCCTGCGCAGCGCCCTGCTGCGCGCCTTGCTGGCGTGGCTCAGCGTAGTGGCGCTACTGGTGATCGGCGGCTGGGCCAACTGAACCGCCACCCTGCCCGACGGGGCAGCGCATATTTTTCGGTGGGGTACCGCATATTCTACGGGCGGTCGCCGCGCAGTTCGCGTACGCGCGCTTCCAGCGCGGGGGCGGTGGCTTGCTGCGGTGGCAGCGGCGCATCGAGCACCAACTCGATCCGTGCGCGGAAGCGTCGCGGCAGGCGCATGCGACCGAGGCGCGTGTCGCGCCGGCTCCACATGCTGCCCCACAGGCCGCGCAGCGCCATCGGCAGCAGCGGCACCGGGCGTCGCGCCAGGACCTTCTCCATGCCAGGCCGGAACGGCCCGATCTCGCCGTCGCCGGTGAGGCCGCCTTCGGGAAAGATGCACACCAGCTCGCCAGCGGCCAGCGCGGCGTCGATCGCGTCGCAGGCTTGTTGCAGTACCCCGGGATCTTCCTTGTAGCCGGCAATCGGAATCGCCTTGGCGGTACGAAACAGGAAGCTGAGCAGCGGCGTTTTGAAGATCTTGTAGTACATGACGAAGCGCACCGGCCGGCGCAGGTTGGCCATCAGCAGCAGCGCGTCTATGAAGCTGACGTGGTTGCACACCAGCAGCGCCGGGCCTTTCTCGGGCAGATGCTGCATGCCGTCGACGCGTACCCGGTACAGCGTATTCACCAGCACCCAGGTGATGAAGTGCATCAGGAACTCGGGCACCATGGTGAAGATGTAGGCCGCCACCAGCACGTTCAGCAGCGAAGCGGCCAGGAAGATCTGCACCGCGTCCAGACCCAGTGCGCCCAAGCCCAACCCAAAACCGGCCGCCAGCACGATCAACAGCGCGTTCACGATGTTGTTGCCGGCGATGATGCGGGACAGCTTTTCGCGTGGCGCGCGCGATTGCACGAAGGCAAACAACGGGACCACGTAAAAACCGGCGAATACGCCGATCAGGATGAGGTCAAGCACAACGCGCCAGCTGCCCGCCGCATGCAGGAAGGTCAGCCAGTCCACCCCGCGTACCGCGGCGACCCCGTGCCGTACGAAGTACAGATCCACGCCGAACGCGGTAAGCCCGAACGCACCCAGCGGGACCAGGCCGATCTCCACGCGCTTGCCCGACATCTTCTCGCACAACAAGGCGCCGACACCGCTGCCGATCGAAAACAGGGTGAGCACCAGCGTGTACACCGAACCGTCGCCGCCCAGCGTGCCGCGCGCATAGATCGGCAGTTGCGCGATCAACACCGTGCCAAAGAACCAGAACCAGGAGATACCCAGCACCGCATTCCACACCGCGCGGTCAGCGTGCGTGATGGCGAGCACCCGCACCGTTTCGCTCAAGGGATTCGGGTTGAACTTCAGCGCCGGCGCGGTGGCCGGCGCCAGTGGGATGCTGCGGCTGGCCAGATAGCCGGCCAGCCCCACCGTGATCGTCGCCGCCGAGGCCAACAAGGGACCCACGCCGGCCACCCGCATCAACTCGCTGCCGGCGATCATGCCGACCAGCATGGCCAACTGCGTGCCCATTTCGACCAGACCGTTGCCACCGACCAGCTCCGCAGGTTTCAGCGCCTGCGGCAGGATCGCGTACTTGATCGGCCCGAAGATCGTCGAGTGCAGGCCCATCATGAACAGCACCACCAGCAGCAGCGCGACATGGTGGGTGTAGAAGCCGACCGCCGCCACCGCCATCGCGGCGATCTCGAACAACTTCACCCAGCGAATGATCCGCGTCTTCTCGAACTTCTCGGCCAGCTGCCCGGCGGTGGCGGAAAACAGGAAGAACGGGATGATGAACAGCGCCGGCGCGAGGTTGGTGTAGAGCGAGGCGATATGATCGCTCAGGCCCATCTGGTAAGTCACCAGCACGACCAGCGCGGTACGGAATGCATTGTCGTTGAACGCACCCAGTGCCTGGGTCCAGAAGAAGGGCGCGAAGCGCCGTTTGCCGAGCAGGCCGAATTGGCTCATGCGATGTCCTGTGCTGAAGATTCGCCGCTTCCGCTGCGACCGCGGCGGCGCCGGGCTGACGGTAGCAGCAGGCTGTCGGCGGAAGAAAGCCCGGCAAGCCGGCTGAAACTCTGGCGCCCGCGCGAGGCCACAGCCCCGTGCATCAATGCATGCTCCGGCAGGACGTTGCCGCGGGAGCGGCGTGGGACTGCGGTCGAATCCGGGCCCAGGTTACGACCGACTTGGCACGACGCGCGCCGTGCGCGCAAAATATCACGTGTTCGGACCAACTTGATTGACATGGCTGGCCCGATTCGCATGATCTTGCGTCCCAGCTCCTTGCTTTCCCACTCTGACACGGCCATCCTCATGCGTACGCAGCAGCCTTCCTCGCAAAGCACAAGTGGAACCTTCGCGGATCGCATTCGTCTGCTGATCCAGCGCGTCGGCAGCGCCACCGAAATTGCCCGCCTGTGCGGTTTTTCCGAGGGTGTCGTGCGCAGCTGGCGCGATGGCAACACCGACCCCTCCCGTGCGCGCTGCGTCACTCTGGCACGCACGCTCGGCATCTCGCTGGTATGGCTGGTGGCGGGCGAAGGGGCGATCCAGGTCGACCCCACCACGAACTTCGAGGACGAGCAGCACACCAGCGAAGTCGTGCGCACCCAGCGGCCAGGTGCCAAGCTGGGCGCGGTCACCAGGTTGCCGTCGTCTGCCCATGCCAACAGTCTGGATCCGCAGCGGTTGAACACGGCAATGCAGATGCTGCAATCGGAGCTGGAGCTGGCGGACAGCCCGCTGACCCTGTCCGGCAGCACCGATCTGCTGACCGAGCTCTATGAAATCCTCGGGCCTGGCGGCGTCAACGTGGATACCGGCGCGATGATGGCATTCAATCGCCAACTGGCTGACCGTATCCGCAAGAGTCGCACTACCCCGGTGTGAAGACGGCGCTGGCGTACCAGAAACGGCAGCCATCCGGCTGCCGTTTTCGTTTTCACAGGCCGCAGCTCAGAGCAGTGCAATGTCGGCGACGGCGCCGAACTGGGTTTTTAACTGGGCCAGCAAGGCCAACCGGTTGGCCCGCACGGCGGGGGCGTCGGCATTGACCAGCACGCTGTCGAAAAACGCATCCACCGGGGCCTGCAGTTGGGCGAGGCGGCTGAGTACTGCGGCATAGTCGCCGGCGGACAGCGCCGCGGCACTTTCACGCTGGGCGGCAGCCAGCGCGTCAGCCAGTTCGCGCTCGGCATCCGCCTCGAAGTGCGCAGGATCGACCACGCGGCCGATCGACGGCGCGCTGGCCTCTTCGGCCTGCTTGCGCAGGATGTTGGCAACCCGCTTGTTGGCCGCCGCCAGGCTGGCCGCCTCTGGACAACGACTGAACTCGACGACGGCGCGCAGGCGCCGGTCGAAGTCGGCGAGGCTGGACGGCTGCACCGCCAGCACCGACTCGAACTGCGCGTGGTCGAAACCCTGCTCGGCGTAGTAACCACGCAGGCGGTCGAGCACGAACTCGTACAATTCGTCAGCCAGGGTCGCGCGCCGCGCGCCGGCATTCAAGCTGGGCGGCTTGCCGTCCTTGCCGGGCTTGAGGCCCGCGGCCAGTGCCGCATCCGGCAACAGCTCCAACGCCTCGATGAAACTGCCGCGCAGGTGCAGTTCCAGGTTGCCCTCAATCAGGGTGCGCGCCAGACCGAGTGCCGCGCGACGCAGCGCGAACGGATCCTTGCTGCCGCCGGGCTTCATGCCGATCGCGAAGATGCCGGCCAGCGTATCCAGCCGTTCGGCCACGGCCAGCACCTGGCCGAGCTTGTCGGCGGCAATGTGGTCGCCACCGAAACGCGGCTGGTAGTAGCTGTCCAACGCCTCGGCCACGCTCGCCGGCTCACCGTCGTGACTGGCGTAGTAGCGCCCCATCACGCCCTGCAACTCGGGAAACTCGCCGACCATGCGGGTCAGCAGGTCACACTTGGCCAGGCTGGCTGCCCGCGTCGCCAGCGCGGCGTCGGCACCGACCCGGTTAGCGATAACGCGCGCCAGTTCGGCCACGCGCAGGCTCTTGTCCCACTGGCTGCCCAGCGCCTGCTGGTAGGTGACGTTCTTCAGTTGTTCCTGGTAGCTGGCCAGCGGCGTCTTCAGATCTTCGTCCCAGAAGAACTTCGCGTCGGCGAAACGGGGGCGAATCACCCGCTCGTAGCCGCGGCGGATTTCGGCCGGATCCTTGCTCTGGATGTTCGCGATGCCGATGAAATGCTCGGTGAGCTTGTCGTCGGCATCGAACACCGGCACGAACTTCTGGTTCGCCACCATGGTAGTCACCAGGGCTTCCGGCGGCACGTCGAGGAAGGCACGTTCGAAGGTACACGCGATTGCCGCCGGCCACTCGGTGAGGTTGGCCAATTCGTCCAGCAGGGTGTCGCCCAGCCGGGGCGTGCCGCCGATGCCGGCCGCCACCTGCGCGATTTCGTCACGGATGCGCTGGCGCCGTTCGAGCGGATCGGCCAGCACCTGGGAGGCGCGCATCGCATCGAGCCAGCCATCGGCGTCGGCCACGTGCACCGGCTGCGGATGCATGAAGCGATGGCCGCGCGACTTGCGCCCGCTGGCCAGACCCAGCAGCTCGCCGTCGATGATCTCGGCACCGTGCAGCATGACCAGCCAGTGCACCGGCCGCACGAAGCTGTAATCGTGATCGGCCCAACGCATCGGGCGCGGGATCGGGAGCGCCTTCAACGCCTCGTCGACAATCTCCGGCAGCAGCATGGCCAGCGGCTGGCCCGGCTTGACCGTGCGCCACACGAACCAGGCGCCCTTGTCGGTTTCCAGCTTTTCCAGTTGGCCGACATCGACGGCACAGGATTGTGCGAAGCCGAGCAGCGCTTTCGAGGGCGCACCTGCGGCGTCGAATGCGGCAGCCAGTGCCGGGCCACGACGCTCGACTGACTGATCCGGCTGCGATGCCACCACGCCGGGAACGAAGGCGGCCAACCGGCGTGGCGACGCATAACGCCTGGCCTGATCCAGACCGGCGGCGACACCGCGCTTGGCCAGACCATCGCAGATGCCACGCAGGAAGGCGCCGGACAGCTCGTCCAGTGCCTTCGGTGGCAGCTCCTCGGTGCCCAGCTCGACCAACAACGACTTGCCGGTGTTCATGCGGCCTGCTCCTGGCTGCCCGAGGCATGGGCGTTCTTCAGCCCCGGAAAACCGAGCTTCTCGCGTTGTGCCACGTAGACCTCGGCGACGCCGCGCGACAGCGTGCGCACGCGCAGGATGTAACGCTGGCGTTCGGTCACGCTGATCGCCCGGCGCGCGTCGAGCAGGTTGAAGGTGTGACTGGCCTTCATCACCTGCTCGTACCCCGGCAGCGGCAGGTTGGCCGCAACCAGTTTGTCCGCCTCGCTCTCGCACACGTCGAACCAGCGCAGCAGCTCGACCACGTTGGCGTGCTCGAAGTTGTAGGTGCTCTGCTCCACTTCATTTTGATGGAACACATCGCCATAGGTGACGATTCCACGCGGGCCGTCAGTCCAGATCAGATCAAAAACGCTGTCTACATTTTGCAGGTACATCGCCAGCCGTTCCAGACCATAGGTGATTTCGCCGGTGACCGGGCGGCATTCGAGGCCGCCGGCCTGCTGGAAATAGGTGAACTGGGTGACTTCCATGCCGTTCAACCAGACCTCCCAGCCCAGCCCCCACGCGCCCAACGTCGGCGATTCCCAGTTGTCCTCGACAAAGCGCAGGTCATGCACCAACGGATCGAGGCCGAGTTCCTTCAGCGAGCCGATATACAAATCAAGCATGTTCTCGGGGTTGGGCTTCATCACCACCTGGTATTGGTAGTAATGCTGCAGGCGATTGGGGTTCTGCCCGTAGCGACCGTCGGTGGGCCGGCGCGAGGGCTGCACATACGCCGCGGACCAGGGCTCCGGGCCGAGTGCGCGCAGGAAGGTGGCCGGGTGGAAGGTACCGGCGCCGACCTCGGTGTCGAGTGGCTGCAGCAATACGCAACCTTGTTCCGCCCAATAGCGGTTGAGGGTCTGGATCACATCCTGGAAGGTACGCGCGGACATGGCTTTCCGTGACCAAAGGCTAAAACGCGTTAGTATAGCCGCAGCTGGCTTTGCGGCTGAAAACCCCGACCGACCCGCCGCCACGGAGGACGTTATACGGATGGCCGCATCACCCCAAATCGCAACCCTGCTCGGCAGCCGTGGCCGGCTGGAACTGGACGAGGTGCTGGCGGCACTCGTGGTCGATGGTTACGTGTTGGGCGAAGACGCCAGGAACGTGCGCATGGGCGCGCGCGCGGGCCGCAGCACCGTGGAGCTGAACCCGCTGGTACTGATCGCCAACGCCAAGCTGGTCAACCAGCACGAGCCCGGCCGCCCGCTGAGCCTGGAGGTCATGACCGAATGGCTGGCCCACCACGCGGGGCTGCCCTATCTGAAAATCGATCCGATGAAGATCAACGTCGCCGCGGTCACCCAGGTGGTGAGCCTGGCGTACGCGAAGCGGCACCGCATCCTGCCGATCGCCGCGACCATCGGCGAGGTGACCTTCGCCACCTGCGAACCGTTTGAGGACGGCTGGGCATCCGACCTGGCGCAAATGTTGCGCCGTGACATCAAGCGCGTGGTCGCCAGCCCGCTCGACATCAATCGTTACCTGCAGGAGTTCTACGGCGTCCAGCGTTCGATCCAGCTGGCCCAGGACGCCAAGACCGGCAGCGACAGCGCGGCGGCGATCCTCAACTTCGAGCAGCTGGTCGAGCTGGGTAAAAGCGGCGAGGTCGGCGCCGACGATCGCCACGTGGTGCACATTGTCGACTGGCTGCTGCAGTATGCGTTCGAGCAGCGCGCCTCGGATATCCATCTTGAGCCACGGCGCGAGACCGGCGGCATCCGCTTTCGCATCGACGGCGTGATGCAGAGGGTGTTCGAGCTGCCGGCCCCGGTGATGACCGCAGTGACCGCACGCATCAAGATCCTCGCGCGCATGGACGTGGCCGAGAAGCGGCGGCCGCAGGACGGCCGCATCAAGACCCGCTCGGCCTCCGGTCGCGAGGTGGAGCTGCGCATCTCGAACATGCCCACCGCGTTCGGCGAAAAAGTAGTGATGCGCATCTTCGACCCGGACCTGGTGGTGAAGGACTTCGCCCAGCTGGGTTTTTCGCCCGGCGAAGCGGCCAACTGGCGCAGCATGGTCGAGCGGCCGCACGGCATCGTACTGGTCACCGGTCCGACCGGCTCGGGCAAGACCACCACGCTGTATTCCACACTCAAGCACCTGGCCACGCCCGAGCTCAACGTGTGCACGGTGGAAGATCCGATCGAGATGGTCTCGCCGGAGTTCAACCAGATGCAGGTGCACGCGGCCATCGACCTGGATTTTGCTGCCGGCGTGCGGACCTTGCTGCGGCAGGATCCGGACATCATCATGGTTGGCGAGATCCGCGACCTGGAGACGGCACAGATGGCCGTGCAGGCCTCGCTCACTGGCCACCTGGTGCTGTCCACCCTGCATACCAATGACGCGCCCAGCGCGGTTACCCGGCTGCTTGACCTGGGCGTGCCGCATTACCTGATCCAGTCTACCCTGACCGGCGTGGTCGCCCAACGCCTTGTGCGCACCTTGTGCCCGCATTGCAAACAGACCACCAGCCAGGATCCACAGGCATGGAAGGTGCTGACCCACGGCTGGAACATGCCGGTACCGGCGCAGGTATGCAAACCGGTGGGCTGCCTGGAATGCCGCAACACCGGCTTCCTGGGTCGCACCGGCATCTACGAGATGATGAAACTGTCGCCCCGGCTGCGTGGCATGATCTCGGCCCAGCTCGACCTCAGTGGCTTCGGCCAGGCGGCGCTGGCCGAGGGCCTGCGGCCGCTGCGTATCTCGGCGGCCGACCAGGTCATCGCCGGACTGACCACGGTGCAGGAAGTGCTCACCGTCTTGCCGCCGATCGATGGCTTCGACGAAGATCAACCGTAGAATATATCGGTCCCGTGCAGAGCCATACCATGAAACCCGTCTTGATCATTCGCACCGGCCAGGCGCCGGCAGCCATCCGTTCCCGCCATGGCGATTTTCCGCATTGGTTCCGGCTCGCCACGCGGCTGCGCCGTGAGCGCGTGCAAGTGGTCGACGTCGCCGCCGGCGAGGTGTTGCCACCCGTACACGAGGTGGCCGGCGCCATCGTCACCGGCTCGTCCGCCATGGTCACCGCACGACTGCCCTGGAGCGAGCACACTGCCGGCTGGATTCGCGATGCAATGGATGCCGAGTTGCCGTTGTTCGGCGTGTGCTACGGCCATCAACTGATGGCGCAGGCCCTGGGCGGGCGCGTCGATTATCTGCCGGGCGGGCGGGAGATCGGCACGCAGCCGATCGAGCCGTCGCCGGGACACGAACGCGATCCGCTCACGCGTGTGCTACGCGGTAGTTTCCGCGCGCACACCACCCATGAGCAAAGCGTACTCGAGCCTCCTCCTGACGCGATCATCCTCGCCCGCTCCGCACGTGACCCCCATCACCTCCTGCGCTACGGCCCGAGCGCGGTCAGCGTGCAGTTCCACCCAGAGTTCAATGCCGAGGTGATGCGCGCCTACATCCGTCGCAGGCGCACCGACCTTCGCGGCGAAGGCGCCGATCCCGAGCGCATCTTCAATGCCGTGGCCGCCACGCCGATGGCGCGTCGCCTGTTGCGTCAGTTCGCCCGTCTGCACGGTTGGACTGAAAGCGCCTGACCGGGCAATCAGCCGCGCAAACGGCGGGTGATGGCCTCCCGCGAGAACAGCGCAAAGCCCAGGCCGAACACGAAGCCGCCGATGTGGGCCCACCAGACATAGGCGCCATAACTCGGGCCGGCGTAACTGAAGAGCAATTGCAGCAACACCCAGATGCCGATCAGCAGGAAGGCCGGCACACGCACGAACTCAAGATAGAGTCCCAGCGGCAGGACGAGGCCCAGTCGCGCACGCGGAAACAACGCCACATACGTACCCACCACCGCCGACACCGCACCGCTGCAGCCAATAATCGGAAGGCGCACGCCGGCCAGTGACAACGCGCCAATCAGGTTGGCCACGATGCCGCCGACCACGAACAACAGCAGGAATCGCAGCGACCCCAGCGCACGCTCGCCCGGCAACCCGAAGATGACCAGGAACAGCAAATTACCCAACAGGTGCAACCAGGTGACATGGATGAACAACGCCGTGAACAGTCGCAGCAGCGCCGGGTCGGTCAGTTGCGGCAACACCGGATCGTGTGCATTGAAAATGTTCGCCGGGACCGTTCCCCACTGCAGCAGCAGCGAGATTCGCTGCGGTGCCGGCATCAGCGCCAGACCCACGAAACACACCACGCAAACGATGACGAGCAGCAGGGTTGCCCAGTGCCAGCGTGGTCGGCGACGCGTTTCGACATGGACGAACAATGACTGCCTCCTTAAGGACGCCTGCGCAAAGATGCGATGGCTGCCCATCATAGGCGATCGAGGCGAACCAACCTTGAAGAAATCGTGCCTTTGGCAAGGGCCCACCGGCGATCAGCGATCGCCGCCGTAGTACACCAAGGAAACACCCACCGTTTCCGAAGAGGGCGTTTCAAGATAAAGCCCCTGGCGGTGACCTGTTGCGGGATGCGATCTACGATCGCCACCGCAACGCGGCGACACGGCACAAAGACGAAGGCCTCCCCGGGTGGGGAGGCCTTCTTGGATAAAGCCCCTGGCGGTGACCTACTCTTGCATGGACAAGCCACACTACCATCGGCGCATGCGCGTTTCACTGCTGAGTTCGGGATGGGATCAGGTGGGACCACGCCGCTATGGCCGCCAGGGAAGGGGTGGGAGCAGCGCTTGATGCGCCGGCTCCGCATTTTTTTGAGAGTCCGCCATGGATGGCGGGGTTTTGACTCTTCTTCTCGTGAGAAGGATCTCACGTGAAATAAAGTTGTAAACGAGTGACAAGCGTCAAGGTAAATCAAACTATTCGGCAAGCGCTTCGGCGCAGTCGCTCTTTCGAGGAGTCCGGCCAGGGATGGCCGGTGGCTCCGCAGAGGGACCTGCGTGAAACAAAGCGTCTTGGGGTTATATGGTCAAGCCGCACGGCTCATTAGTATCAGTTAGCTCCATGCATTGCTGCACTTCCACACCTGACCTATCAACCACCTGGTCTTGATGGTGCCTTCAGGAGAGTCAAGCTCTCGGGAGATCTCATCTTGGGGCGTGCTTCCCGCTTAGATGCTTTCAGCGGTTATCACTTCCGTTCATAGCTACCGGGCAATGCCATGGGCATGACAACCCGAACACCAGCGGAACGTCCACTCCGGTCCTCTCGTACTAGGAGCAGCCCCCCTCAAATCTCCAACGCCCACGACAGATAGGGACCGAACTGTCTCACGACGTTCTGAACCCAGCTCGCGTACCACTTTAAATGGCGAACAGCCATACCCTTGGGACCGGCTACAGCCCCAGGATGTGATGAGCCGACATCGAGGTGCCAAACACCGCCGTCGATATGAACTCTTGGGCGGTATCAGCCTGTTATCCCCGGAGTACCTTTTATCCGTTGAGCGATGGCCCTTCCATACAGAACCACCGGATCACTATGACCTACTTTCGTACCTGCTTGATCCGTCGATCTCGCAGTCAAGCACGCTTATGCCATTGCACACAGTGCGCGATGTCCGACCGCGCTGAGCGTACCTTCGTGCTCCTCCGTTACTCTTTGGGAGGAGACCGCCCCAGTCAAACTACCCACCATACACGGTCCCTGACCCGGATCACGGGCCGAGGTTAGAACGTCAAGCACTTCAGGGTGGTATTTCAAGGTTGGCTCCATGCAAACTAGCGTCTGCACTTCAAAGCCTCCCACCTATCCTACACAGAAGAACTCAACGTTCAGTGTAAAGCTATAGTAAAGGTTCACGGGGTCTTTCCGTCTTGCCGCGGGAACGCTGCATCTTCACAGCGAATTCAATTTCACTGAGTCTCGGGTGGAGACAGCGCCGCTGTCGTTACGCCATTCGTGCAGGTCGGAACTTACCCGACAAGGAATTTCGCTACCTTAGGACCGTTATAGTTACGGCCGCCGTTTACTGGGGCTTCGATCAAGAGCTTCGCCTTGCGGCTGACCCCATCAATTAACCTTCCAGCACCGGGCAGGCGTCACACCCTATACGTCCACTTTCGTGTTTGCAGAGTGCTGTGTTTTTGATAAACAGTCGCAGCGGCCAGGTTACTGCGACCCATCGACGCTCAGTCACGCACGTGACCACGTCAATGGGTGCACCTTCTCCCGAAGTTACGGTGCCATTTTGCCTAGTTCCTTCACCCGAGTTCTCTCAAGCGCCTTGGGATTCTCACCCTGCCTACCAGTGTCGGTTTGCGGTACGGTTTTTCTCAAGCTGAAGCTTAGTGGCTTTTCCTGGAAGCGTGGTATCAGTCACTTCGTCCAAAAAAGGACTCGTCATGAGTGCTCGGCATAAAGCATCCCGGATTTGCCAAGGATGCATGCCTACCGCCTTTCCCCGGGACAACCAACGCCCGGTAGACCTAACCTTCTCCGTCCCCACATCGCACTTGAGAAAAGTGCAGGAATATTAACCTGCTTCCCATCGACTACGCATTTCTGCCTCGCCTTAGGGGCCGACTCACCCTGCGCCGATGAACGTTGCGCGAGGAAACCTTGGGCTTTCGGCGTGGGGGCTTTTCACCCCCATTATCGTTACTCATGTCAGCATTCGCACTTCCGATACCTCCAGCATGCTTTACAACACACCTTCACAGGCTTACGGAACGCTCCTCTACCGCGTACACACTTGCGTGTGCACACCCCGAGCTTCGGTGCATGGCTTAGCCCCGTTAAATCTTCCGCGCAGACCGACTCGACCAGTGAGCTATTACGCTTTCTTTAAAGGATGGCTGCTTCTAAGCCAACCTCCTGGCTGTCTATGCCTTTCCACATCGTTTTCCACTTAGCCATGACTTGGGGACCTTAGCTGCGGGTCTGGGTTGTTTCCCTTTTCACGACGGACGTTAGCACCCGCCGTGTGTCTCCCGGATAGTCTGTCCTGGTATTCGGAGTTTGCCATGGTTTGCTAAGTCGCGATGACCCGCTAGCCATAACAGTGCTCTACCCCCAGGAAGATTCGTCCGAGGCGCTACCTAAATAGCTTTCGAGGAGAACCAGCTATCTCCGAGTTTGTTTAGCCTTTCACTCCTATCCTCAGCTCATCCCCATCTATTGCAACAGATGTGGGTTCGGTCCTCCAGTGCGTGTTACCGCACCTTCAACCTGGCCAAGGATAGATCACTCGGTTTCGGGTCTACTGCCAGAGACTATGCGCCCTATTCAGACTCGATTTCTCTTCGCCTCCCCTATACGGTTAAGCTTGCCACTGACAGTAAGTCGCTGACCCATTATACAAAAGGTACGCAGTCACCCGGAACTTTTAAGGGTCCGCGGGCTTCCACTGCTTGTACGTATACGGTTTCAGGGTCTATTTCACTCCCCTCTCCGGGGTTCTTTTCGCCTTTCCCTCACGGTACTAGTTCGCTATCGGTCAGTCAGGAGTATTTAGCCTTGGAGGATGGTCCCCCCATGTTCAGACAAGGTTTCACGTGCCCCGCCTTACTCATTTTCATATCAAGTGCCCTTTCGTCGACTGGGCTATCACCATCTATGGCCGGCCTTTCCAGGCCGTTTGACTAGAACACAAGATACTTTTGGGCTAGTCCGCGTTCGCTCGTCGCTACTGACGGAATCTCGGTTGATTTCTTTTCCTCCGGGTACTTAGATATTTCAGTTCCCCGGGTTCGCCCTGCATGGCTATGTATTCACCATGCAGTACTGCTTGCGCAGTGGGTTTCCCCATTCGGACATTGCCGGATCAAAGCTTGTTGCCAGCTCCCCGACACTTTTCGCAGGCTGCCACGTCCTTCATCGCCTCTGACTGCCAAGGCATCCACCGTATACGCTTAGTCGCTTGACCATATAACCCCAAGTCGCCTCGGGGCAGGCACCCTCCTCGGGTGCCGTCAAGTTACTTCGTTTTCGTGCCTTAACACTTGCCTCGGTTCGGATTGAACCAAGACGCTTGTCACTCGTTTACTTCGTTTTCAAAGAACATCACACCAGCCTCTATGCCGGGTGATTTCAAATCTTTTGTGTGCTGATACCTCACGCGTCGCTCAAGTTGGTGGAGCCAGTCGGGATCGAACCGACGACCCCCTGCTTGCAAAGCAGGTGCTCTCCCAGCTGAGCTATGGCCCCGCTTTTCTGGCGAGTCCGCACCAGGATGTGCGGTCTTGATCTGCTCTTCGTGGACGGATCCACGTGAGGCATGGTGGGTCTGGGTGGACTCGAACCACCGGCCTCACCCTTATCAGGGGTGCGCTCTAACCACCTGAGCTACAGACCCAGAGATCGAGCCCCAGAACCCGCGAGCCAAGCTACCTGGACAAACGACCTAAAACCAGATTCGAAGCGGCTGTTGATGAAGAGTCCGGCCACGGATGGCCGGTCTTGATCTTCGCTCTTCGCAACAGGACGTTGCGTAAGGTACAGGTGTCTTGTGTGGACGTCTTGCAACCAAAGGTTGCGCCGTCTTTTCTTGAAAGGAGGTGATCCAGCCGCACCTTCCGATACGGCTACCTTGTTACGACTTCACCCCAGTCATGAACCACTCCGTGGGCGTCGTCCTCCTTGCGGTTAGACTAACGCCTTCTGGAGCAACCCACTCCCATGGTGTGACGGGCGGTGTGTACAAGGCCCGGGAACGTATTCACCGCGGCATAGCTGATCCGCGATTACTAGCGATTCCGACTTCACGAAGTCGAGTTGCAGACTTCGATCCGGACTGGGATCGGCTTTCTGGGATTGGCTCCACCTCGCGGCTTCGCAACCCTCTGTACCGACCATTGTAGTACGTGTGTAGCCCTGGCCGTAAGGGCCATGAGGACTTGACGTCATCCCCACCTTCCTCCGGTTTGTCACCGGCAGTCTCCTTAGAGTTCCCGACATTACTCGCTGGCAACTAAGGACAAGGGTTGCGCTCGTTGCGGGACTTAACCCAACATCTCACGACACGAGCTGACGACAGCCATGCAGCACCTGTGTTCCGATTCCCGAAGGCACTCAAGCATCTCTGCTCGATTCCGGACATGTCAAGGCCAGGTAAGGTTCTTCGCGTTGCATCGAATTAAACCACATACTCCACCGCTTGTGCGGGCCCCCGTCAATTCCTTTGAGTTTCAGTCTTGCGACCGTACTCCCCAGGCGGCGAACTTAACGCGTTAGCTTCGACACTGATCTCCGAGTTGAGACCAACATCCAGTTCGCATCGTTTAGGGCGTGGACTACCAGGGTATCTAATCCTGTTTGCTCCCCACGCTTTCGTGCTTCAGCGTCAGTGTTGTCCCAGATGGCCGCCTTCGCCACTGATGTTCCTTCCGATCTCTACGCATTTCACCGCTACACCGGAAATTCCACCATCCTCTGACACACTCTAGCTCGCCAGTATCCATTGCCATTCCCAGGTTGAGCCCGGGGATTTCACAACAGACTTAACGAACCGCCTACGCACCCTTTACGCCCAGTAATTCCGATTAACGCTTGCACCCTTCGTATTACCGCGGCTGCTGGCACGAAGTTAGCCGGTGCTTATTCCTCAGGTACCGTCAGCCCCACCGGTTATTGACCCGTGGTATTTCGTTCCTGATAAAAGTGCTTTACAACCCGAAGGCCTTCTTCACACACGCGGCATTGCTGGATCAGGCTTGCGCCCATTGTCCAATATTCCCCACTGCTGCCTCCCGTAGGAGTCTGGACCGTGTCTCAGTTCCAGTGTGGCTGATCATCCTCTCAGACCAGCTAGCGATCGTCGCCTTGGTAGGCCTTTACCCTACCAACTAGCTAATCGCACATCGGTCCGTCCAACCGCGCGAGGTCCGAAGATCCCCCGCTTTCTCCCGTAGGACGTATGCGGTATTAGTCCCGGTTTCCCGAGGTTATCCCCCACGTCTGGGTAGGTCCCGATGCATTACTCACCCGTCCGCCACTCGCCACCCACAGAGCAAGCTCTGCTGTGCTGCCGTTCGACTTGCATGTGTTAGGCATGCCGCCAGCGTTCAATCTGAGCCAGGATCAAACTCTTCACTTAAGTTTTCGACAACCTCGCCCTTGCGGGCTTAGCCATCTATCTTTCTGAAGCGTATGTTCCCAACCATTCGTTACTGTAGTCGCGGCCAAGGCCGCTCCTACATCTCTCTTGGTGGGACGCTTGCATTGCTTGGGACAGGTCGTAACCCTCCATCGCAAGACGTCCACACAATTCACCTGCGCACACTGTCAAAGATCATGTCGCTTGTCACCGTTGCCGATGACACCCCAGGACCTTTCGTCCCAGGTGAGCCGTGCATTCTACATCGCTTTTTCGGGCCGTCAACACTTCCGTTGAAGCTTTGCGAAGTGCTGATGGATCGACCGCGAACGGTTGCAGGAGGGTGGGCCGCGCATGATAGGGCCTGCGTATTTTTTGGCAAGCATTTTCTGCATCGGGCGCCGGTTCCAGCCGGGCCGCAGCGCGGCCTGATCCGTCTGCAGCAACGGCGGATCAGGCCGCGACCAGCCTGATCCGCGCAAAATTGCGCTTGCCCACTTGCAGTACGCCCTCGAAGCCGACGTGGAAGACGCGCTGTGCATCCTCTGCCACTTCGGCATCGATACGCACAGCACGTTCCTTCAGTTTCCGATTGGCTTCGGAGTTGCTGGCGGTAAGGCCGGCCGCGGTGAGCAACGCGGCCAGGCGCAGGCCCTCTGCCGGCACGGCAATAGCAGCCTGCGGCAGCAGCGAGGTGTCGCCCTCGCCACGCACCACGGCATGCCAGCCCGCGATCGCCAACTCGGCCGCGGCGGCGTCATGGAAACGTGTCGCCAGCTCGCGCGCGAGGCGCAACTTGACGTCGCGCGGATTGAGCTCGCCGCTACCGACAGCGCGCTGCATGCGCGCCAGTTCGTCCAGCGACACGTCGAAACTCAGCAACTCGAACCAGCGCCACATCAGCTCGTCGCCGATCTTCATGGTCTTGCTGACGATGTCGATGGCCGGCTCGTTGATGCCGATGTAGTTACCCAGCGACTTGGACATCTTGTTGACGCCATCCAGGCCCTCCAGCAACGGCATCGTCAGCACGATCTGCGGCGGCTGGCCGTAGTACGCTTGCAGCCCACGCCCCATCAGCAAGTTGAATTTCTGATCGGTGCCACCGAGTTCGACATCCGCCTTCAATGCCACCGAGTCATACCCCTGCACCAGCGGATACATGAACTCATGGATCGCGATCGGCTGCTGCGCGGCATAGCGCTTGGTGAAGTCGTCGCGCTCGAGCATGCGTGCCACCGTGTGCTGGGCGGCCAGCCTGATCATGTCGGCGGCCGACATCTTGTCGAACCACTCTGAATTGAAGCGCAGCTCGGTCCTGTCGCGATCGAGCACCTTGTAGACCTGCTCCGCATAGGTCTGGGCATTGACCTGCACGTCTTCGCGGGTCAGTGGCTTGCGGGTGATGTTCTTGCCGGTGGGATCGCCGATCATGCCGGTGAAGTCGCCGATCAGGAAGATCACCTGGTGGCCCAGGTCCTGGAACTGGCGCATCTTGTTGAGCAGCACGGTGTGGCCGATATGCAGGTCCGGCGCGGTCGGATCGAAGCCGGCCTTTACGCGCAGCGGGCGGCCACTTTTCACACGCTCGACCAGCTCTTCGTGCTTGATGATTTCGTCGGCGCCACGCGCAATCGTGGCCAGGGCCTGCCCAGGCTCGTTCATTGGATTCTCTCTAATGGGTAACTTGCTTGATATTCTGTAGCGTCAGCGACTTGAAACGAGAGGTAGTCGCCAAACTATGTGTGTAGCAGAAGTTAATTGTGCGTTAATCGGAAATGGATCGCAAACCATTGATGGGAAAGACATTGACGCCCTCTACACATCGCCGTTATGGTACGCCGAGTTTGTGACTTGGCGGCACGGGGAGAATACGGCATGGCCGAAGAGAACAAGGGTGCGCTGCGCGCGCGCAAGCAGGCCATCTGCCGCAAGGCACAGCGCCGACACTCGCGTTTCTATGAGCGCTGCGCGCACTGGTCGTTCAACCGCTTGGCCGAGGTCGAGCCGATCCAATGGCATCGCGAGCACTGGATGCTTGCCGGCACGGCGCTGCTGATCACCTTGTTGTCCGGCTTCATCATGCCGGCCTGGGCCAACGCGATGAAACCTGACCCGGTACCGGCAGCGCATATCGTGCTCCCGTTGACCTTGCCGGCGCTGCCGCCGGTGCCGGCAAATACCGAGCCGGTTATGGCGAACTGGCACAGCATACGGGTAGAAGCTGGGCAGACGCTGTCAGACATCTTTCAGGCACAAGGCTTGAGCCTGGCCACCCTGCAGCAGGTGCTGGACGCCAGCGGCAAGGATGACGACGCTCTGCGACGAATTCACCCCGGCGACGAATTCGCCTTTCAGACCGACACGCAAGGTAACCTGTTGGGCATGCGCTTCGATCGCGATGACCTGCACCAGGTGCAGTTGAGTTTCGACGGTAGCAAGATCAGCAAGACGGTAGTGGCGCGAACCACCCAGCAGCAGCAGCAGATCGGACACGGCGTCATCACTTCGTCATTATTCGGCGCCGCCAACAAGGCCGGCATGAGCGACGGCATGGCGATCAAGCTGGCGGACGTGTTCAAGTACGACATCGACTTCATCAAGGACATTCGCCGCGGCGACAGCTTTACTGTGATCTACAACGACGTGTACCGAGATGGCGCCTACTTGCACAGTGGAGACATCATCGCCGCACAGTTCTACAACGGCGGGCACCCGTACACCGCATTTCGCTTCAAGAAGCCGGACGGCACTTACGGCTACTACGACGCGAGCGGTCGCACGCTGCAAAAGGCGCTGCTGCGCGTACCCCTCAAGTTCACCCGCATCTCCTCGCGCTTCGGCATGCGCATGGATCCAGTCATCCATGAAAGACACTTGCACGCGGGTGTCGACTACGCAGCGCCCATGGGTACGCCGATCCACGCTGCCGGCAATGGCGTGATCACCGCCCACCACTGGGTCCGCGGTTACGGCCGTTACGTCCGCATCAAGAACACCCCCAGCTACTCCACTTACTATGGGCACATGTCGCGCTACGCACCCGGCCTGCATGTCGGCTCACATGTGGCCCAAGGCCAGGTCATCGGCTACGTTGGTGAGTCGGGTTGGGCGACTGGGCCACACCTGCACTACGGTGTGCTCCTGCATGGCAAGCCGGTCAATCCACTGACCGTGACCCTGCCCAAGCCACAGCCGCTGGCACCCAAGCTGCTGGCGCAATTCCATAACAGCATTATGCCGCGGCTCGCTCGCATCAAGACGATCAACAGCAACATCAAGCTGGCTCAGGCAACCATTGCCCAGAATCATCAACCCGACCACGATTGAGCGCAGCAAACATGCTGTCCATCGCTGACACACCAGCCATGCTGTTCCTGGGTTTGATGTCTGGCACCAGCGCCGATGGCATTGACGCGGCGCTGGTCTCGTTCGAGCGGAACATGCCGCAAGTGCTGGCCACTCGCAGCCATGCGTGGCCGGCTGATTTGCGCAATCGCATGCTGGCGCTGGCGCAAACTGAAACCACGCTGGATCTGGATGTATTTGGACGTCTGGACACCGAAATCGGTAATTGCTTCGCTGACGCAGCGCTGGGCCTGCTCGAACAAAGTGGAACCGCGGCAAGTAGCGTGGTGGCTATCGGCTCACACGGCCAGACGGTGCGACACCGGCCAACCGGCGAGTTCCCATTCACCTTGCAGCTGGGTGACCCCAGCGTAATTGCCGAACGCTGCCGCATCGACGTGGTCGCGGACTTCCGTCGCGCCGATATCGCCGCCGGCGGGCAGGGCGCCCCGCTGCTACCGGCGCTGCACGCGATGCTGCTGCGCACACCTGGCCGCACGCGGGCGGTGCTCAATCTCGGCGGGATCGCCAACATCACCGTACTGGCCGCCGATGGTGACGTGCGAGGATTCGATACGGGACCGGCCAACGGCCTGCTCGACGCATGGTGCCAACGTCAGCTTGGCGAGCCTTTCGATCGCGATGGCGTCTTTGCCGGCAGCGGGCAGCTCCTGCCCGGGCTACTTGAAGGCCTACTGGCCGACCCCTATTTTGCGCTGCCGCCACCCAAGAGTACGGGGCGCGAATATTTCCATCTGGGCTGGCTGGCTGAGCGCGCGCCGGTCGCCACCTTGAAACCCGCCGACGTACAGGCGACGCTGCTGGAACTTACGGCGCGAAGCGTCGCGAATGCCGTCGCCCAGCACGCGCCCGGCGCGGACAAAGTACTCGTTTGCGGTGGCGGTGTGCACAACGCGCGGTTGATGCAGCGGCTTGAAGAGTTGCTGGCGCCGCACAGCCTGTGCAGTACCGCCGAACACGGCATCGATCCGGATTTTCTCGAAGCCACCGCGTTCGCCTGGCTGGCTCGACAACGCCTGCTCAAGCTGCCAGGCAACCTGCCGGCGGTGACCGGAGCGCGCGGACCGCGAGTGCTCGGTGCAATTTACTCAGCGCCAGATGCGGGCGCGTCGTAGCGGCTGCTTTCCGGCGCGAGCTGGGTCGGACGGGTCCTGGCCAAGGCCTGCAGCGCCTCGTCGAACACGCCACGTTCGGCCGCCTCCCAGTGTCCGTCAAGCGCCGTCAGTGCGTTCGGATTGCACAGGCTTTCGCTGTACAGTTGTGCCACCGTCATGCCCCGGCTGGGGCAAGAAGATGACCCGATCAGGCAGCAGTTAGCGCCCAGCCTTGTGGCTCGCGCCGGCGCGGGACGATCCCCGCTGCAGGTCGGCTCGATCTGCCGGTCCAGGGCGGAACAAGCCATGCTCAGTGCGGACGTGCCAACTCTACGCGATGAATCGCATGGCGCAAGCCAATCACCAACAGCAGCCCCGGCAGTGCCGACAGCGCGGTGATCGCGAAGAAGTTCGACCAGCCCACGTGCGGCACCAGCCACGCTGCCAGCGGGCCCAGGAACACCCGGCCCACCGCCGCAAGCGAGGACAGCAACGCGTACTGGGTGGCGGAGAAACGCACATTGCACAGTGCCGTCACCAGCACCACGAACGCGGTACTGCCCAGCCCGCTGAAGAAATTCTCCATACCGACCACGCTGGCCAGCGCGTAGAGATTCGGCCCGCTGTGCACCAGCCAGATGTATCCCAGGTTCACCAGCGCCTGCGCCACACCGAGTACCAGCAACGCCGGAAACAGGCGGATACGCGTAACGACCCAGCCGCCGGCCAAGGCGCCGAGCAGCCCGGCGAACAGCCCGAAGGTCTTGTTGATCGCGCCCAGCTGGGTCAGCGTGAACTGCGGCACACGCAACAGGAAGGTCGTGGACAGTGACAACGCAAAGGCATCGCATAACTTGTACAACACCATCAACGTCAGCCAGCCAAGTGCCAGCTTGCCGTAGCGCTGGAAGAAATCGGTGAACGGCTGCACCACCGCCTCGGCGAAGCTGCGCGTGGGCTGTTCGTTCGGCGCCTCGGGCGAGGTGGCCGTGACCAGCATTGCCGCCAGCATCAGCACGCCCATCAGGCGGTACACCGAGGCCCAGCCTACGCGGTCGGCAAGAATCAACGCCAACGCGCCGGACACCAGCATCGCGGCGCGATAGCCGCCCTGCATGAACGCGGTACCCCAGCCGCGTTCCTCCGGCCGCAGCAGGTCGGTACGGTGCGCGTCATAGGCAACGTCCTGCGTCGCCGACGCGAACGCTAGCAGCACACCGAGGAACGCCAGCGTACTGGCCGCGCCCTGCGGCGTGTAAAAGCTCATGCTGATCAGCGCCGCGCCACACAACAACTGCATCATGAAGATCCAGCCACGGCGACGACCGAGCAATGGCAACGGTATGCGGTCCAGCAGCGGTGCCCACAGAAACTTGAACACGTAGGCCTGGCCGATCAGCGTAATCCAGCCGATGTCGCGCAGGCTCATGCCCGCCGTCGTGAACCACGCCTGCAGCGCGCTGCCGGACAACGCGAGCGGCAGACCGGAAGCGAAGCCGAGCAGGCCGATGCTGAGGATGCGCCAGTTGCGTCCCATCGTGGCGACGGTCGGATCAGTCGACATAGTCGACGCTGTAGGGCGCGTGGTCGGAGAAACGCTGGTCGCGGTAGATCGAACAGGACTTGAGGCGCTCGCGCAGCGACGGCGTGACCACCTGATAGTCGATACGCCACCCCACGTTGTTGGCGCGCGCCTGGCCGCGGTTCGACCACCAAGTGTATTCGACCGCGTCAGGCTTCAGCGCGCGGAAACTGTCGACCCAGCCACGCTGCTGGAACAACAGGTCGAGCCAGGCGCGTTCCTCGGGCAGGCAGCCGGAGTTCTTCTGGTTCGAGGACCAGTTCTTGATGTCGTTTTTCGTGTGCACGATATTCCAGTCGCCGCAGATCACATAATCGCGGCCACTGGCCAGCCATGCATCGAAGATCGGCGTGATCCACTCCATCGCCTTGAACTTGAACTGCTGGCGCTCGTTGCCGGAGGAGCCCGACGGGAAATACAGCGACACCACCGAGAGTTGGCCGAAGCGCGCCTCGATGTAGCGACCTTCGTTGTCGAACTCATCCCAGCCCAGCTCGGTCAGCACCTGATCCGGCGTGTGCCGCGCATAAATGGCCACGCCGCTGTAGCCCTTCTTGCTGCTGGCATCGCGATAGAAGCAATGGTGGCCATCCGGGCGGAACACCGGGTCGCTCAGTTGGTGCTCCTGCGCCTTGGTCTCCTGCAGGCAGACCACGTCGGCGTGCTGCGCCTGCAGCCAGTCGAACACGCCCTTGCTGGCGGCCGAACGAATGCCGTTGGCGTTGAGACTGATGATGCGCATGGGGCCTCCCGCTCGACTGATGGGCGATCATAACAACCCCGGGCGACGGCCACAGCGCGTGTACCATGACGACCACCGCGCGGCGCGACATATGTCGCCGGCCGCGATCATCGATTGCCTGCGAGACGAAACCGTGCACGACTATCAACGCGACTTCATCGAATTGAGCTTGCGCCGCGAGGTGCTGCGCTTCGGCGAGTTCACCCTGAAATCCGGTCGGCACAGCCCCTACTTCTTCAACATGGGACGCATCGATTCCGGCGCCGCACTGGCCCAGCTCGGGCGCGCCTATGCCGCCGCCCTGGTCGAGGCCGGGATCGAGATCGACATGTTGTTCGGCCCCGCCTACAAGGGCATCGCGCTAGCCGCCGCCACCGCCATCGCGCTGGCCGATCACTACCGGCGTGACCTGCCCTGGGCGTACAACCGCAAGGAGACGAAGGATCACGGCGAAGGCGGCATGCTGGTGGGCGCACCGCTCAGCGGGCGCGTGCTGATCGTCGACGACGTGATGACCGCCGGCACCGCCGTGCGCGAATCGCTGGCGCTGATCCGCGCGCACGGCGCCGAGCCGGCCGGCGTGCTGATTGCGCTGGATCGGCAGGAGCGCGGCCAGGGTGAACAATCCGCGGCGCAGGAAGTGGCTGCCGAGCACGGCCTCCCGGTCATCGCGATCACCTGCCTGGATGACGTGCTCGACTACGCCGGCGAACAACCGCAGCTGGCCGCCGAACATGCCCGCCTGCTGGCCTACCGCGCCCGCTACGGGGTTCAGCGCTGAGTTCAGATCACCGGATAGACTCAAGCGAACCCGGTTACATCGGCGCCGTTTGTCGCTAGCGACACGGATATACTTCAGGTGACAAGGGAGAATCCATGCGCAAATCACTGCTCATTCTGGCTGCCCTCGCGCTCGGCGGGAGTGTGACTGCGCATGCCCAGAACACCGCCAGCGTTCGCTACAAATGGTACGACGGCCAGGGCCTGATGCATTACAGCGACAGCCTGTCCAGCGAGGCGATGAAGTATGGCTACGACCTGGTCAACGATCGCGGCCTGGTGGTGCGCCATGTACCGCGCCAGCTCAATGCCGACGAGCGCGCCGCCGCCGCCAAGGTGGCCGAGGCGCAAGCCGCCAAACAGCAGGCCACGCTGGAAGCGGCCAACGCCGAGGCGCGGATGTTGAACGCCTACCCGGATGAGGCGTCGTACAAGGTCGCGCAGCCGCAGACGCTGGACACCATCGACCAGCAGATCCATACCACCCAGCTCAACCTGCGCAGCCAGGAGAAGGCGCTGACCGACCTGCTCGACCGCGCGGCCGAGATCGAAAACGCCAAGAAGCCGGTGCCGAAGTTTCTCATCGACAGCATCGCTGCGCAGCGCGACACCGTCACGGGGTTGCGCCACACGCAACAACGACAGCAGGCCACGCGTGCGCAGACGGTGCAGGAGCAGGTCAAGCAGCTGGCCCGCTATCGCCAGCTGAAGGCCGCGCAGGCCAGAGCCGCGCAGTAGGTTTCACCAAAACGGCAGCCCTGCGGCGACCCGGGCGCACTCAGCTGCCCTGCGGGCATCTACATGCGGCACATCCATGTGCCTCACCCTGCGGGCGGCATCCACCGTGCACATCGGCTGTCCTGCCGATGTGTCTCCCGGAGGGAGAAGATATTCGGAGTGGACCTCGACTTCGTCGAGGTCCACAATTCTTAGAAGGGCAGTTTCAAGGCGGGGTTCACGGTCAGCAGCTGCTTGCGGAAAACCTGCTGGATCCGCTTGAGCGCGTCCTCGTTGTCAGCCTCGAAGCGCAACACCAGCACCGGCGTGGTGTTGGACGCGCGCACCAGGCCCCAACCGTCCGGCCAGTCCACCCGCAGTCCATCGATGGTGATCACCGAGGCGCCCTCGAACGTGGCGCGTTCGCGCAACTGGTCCATGAACTGGTAGTGCTCGCCCTCAACCAGTTCGATCTTCAGCTCGGGGGTGGAGATACTCTGCGGCAGCGTGGCGAAGATCTCCTCCGGGGTACGCCCGTGCAGGTCGCCGGCGAGTATCTCGAGCAGCCGCGCGGCCGCGTAGATGCCGTCATCGAAACCGTACCAGCGCTCCTTGAAGAAGAAGTGGCCGCTCATCTCGCCGGCCAGTTCGGCGCCCGTCTCGCGCATTTTCGCCTTGATCAGCGAATGCCCGGTGCGCCACATCAGCGGACTGCCGCCGGCGTCGAGGATCTGCCCTTTCAGGTGGCTGGTGCACTTCACGTCGTAGATGACGGTGCCGCCGGGCTGGCGTGACAGCACGTCGCGCGCGAACAGCATTAACAGGCGGTCGGGATAGATGATCTCGCCGGAACGGGAGACCACGCCGAGACGGTCGCCGTCGCCGTCGAAGGCGATGCCCAGGTCGGCGCCGGTCTGCCGCACGGCATGGATCAGGTCCTCCAGGTTGGCCGGGTCGGACGGATCGGGGTGGTGGTTCGGGAAACTGCCGTCGACATCGCAATACAGCGGCACTACCTCGCAGCCGACACCTTCGAGCAGCTGTGGCGCGATGGCACCGGGAATGCCGTTGCCGCTGTCGACCACCACTTTCAGCGAGTGCTCCGCCAGGACGTCTGAAACGATTTTCTCGATGTAGTCCGCGGCCACATCGACCTGGCGCAGGCTGCCGTGGCCATCGCGGGTCAACGCGCCGCTGGCGATGCGCTGGTACAGGTCCTGGATCGCACCTTCGGCCAGCGTTTGGCCGCCGATCACGATCTTGAAGCCGTTGTAGTCCGGCGGGTTGTGACTGCCGGTCACCGCCACGCCGCAACCGGTGTTGAAACGGTACACGGCGAAGTAGACCACCGGGGTGGGCACCGCACCGAGGTCGATCACGTCAATGCCGGCCTCGCGCAAGCCATCGGCGAGCGCGCTGGCCAGCTCGGGCCCGGACCTGCGGCCATCGCGGCCGACCACGATCTCGCGCAGGCCCTGCTCGCCCATCACGGTGCCGATCGAGCGCCCGAGCATGCGCGCGACGCTCTTGTCCAGAGTCTTGCCGACCACCCCGCGTACGTCGTATGCGCGGAAAATGCTCGGGTCCACCTGCGCGATGTTCGCCGCAGGTGCAGGAGTCGGTAGTGTCACCGGTGGCGGCACCGGAGCAGGTGCGCAGGGCGGTGGGGCGGGCGCGGTTTCGAGCGTCGTCGCCGGTTCATCAAAGCGCTCCGGCTCCACGCTGTGCCAGCGTCGCCGCAGCCACAACAGGTAACCGGCACCGGCCAACCCGAGCAGGCTCAACAAGCTGCTCAACAACCACGAATCCGGCAACACGATGAAGGCATCCGGCAATCCCGCGCCCACGCTGAAAGCGGTGCCAGGTATCGGCACGCCGGTGGCTGCGGTTTGCGCCGAGGCACTCCCGTTGGAGAGCAATTGAAAGCTGCCCGGGTCATCACCCTGGCACAAATCCAGGCGGCCGCCGGCCGGCGAGATCGCATCGAAACGCTGCGCGACGGGCGCGAACGGCAGCTCGACCCAAACCCAGGCCTGGGCCTGCTCGGGGGGCCCCAGCGGGATCACCATACTCAGTCGGCGGTCACCGTTACCGTAATAGACGCTCTGCACCGGCGGCAGCCCCTCGGTGGCCTGCGCCGCCATTAGCTGGGCCGCCTTGGCATAGCCGAACTCGCGATAGTTGGCGTGCAGCACTTCCTTCAGGTCGCCGCTGTAGAGCTCCAACTGCCTGGCGTTGGGCAATCTCAGGCGCAGCAGCGCGGCCGATTGCGCCGGGTCGTTCATCACCGTCGCCGGATCGACCCGCGCCAGGGCCTTCTCGACCCGCTTGCGCTGCACCGCCACCTCGTCCGCCACGGCCTTCACCGCCTGCATCTGCGCCGCCTCCACGCGCTCATTGGCATGGTTCTTGTCCGCAATCAGCCAGGTTTGCCAGGCACAGAACAGGCCCAGCAACAGCAGCAGCGTGCTGCCGGCCAGCGGCAAGGTCGCCGCCCAGTCGATGCGCAACTGTAGTTGCGGTTGCCGCACTTTTTTGGATGCCATGTTCTGCCCCCGCGGCTGAACCTGCGAATCGGCCCGATCCACCGGGACTCGACCGTGCTGCTTTGGAATGCCCAATCCTAGCGGATACCGGTGGAGCCAAAACCACCACTGCCGCGTTCGCTGGGCGCAAATTCGTCGACGATCTCCAGTCGCGCCTGCGCCACCGGCACCAGCAGCAACTGGGCGATGCGATCGCCGACCTCGATGGTGTACGAGTGCGCACCACGATTCCAGCACGAAATCAGCAGTGGTCCCTGGTAATCGGCATCGATTACCCCGACCAGATTCCCCATCACCAACCCGTGCTTGTGGCCCAGGCCCGAGCGCGGCACGATCAGCGCGCACCAGCCCGGGTCGCCGACGTGGATAGCGATGCCGCTGGGGACCAGGGCGCTTTCGCCTGGCGCCAGGGTCAACGGCTGCTCCAGTGCTGCGCGCAGATCCAGGCCGGCGCTGCCTGCGGTGGCCGCCTGCGGCAGCGGGATGCTGTCGCCCAGACGTGGGTCGAGGATCTTGAGCTGGACCCCGAGCTGACGCTGATCACTCATCGGCACGTGGCCCGATAACGCACGGCGACCTGTGCGATCAACTGGCGTGCCAGCTCGCTCTTGTCGGCGCGCGGCAGTGCCAGCTCGCCATCCGCCCAGTAGAGGGTCAGCGCATTGTCGGCAGTCTCGAAACCGAGACCGTCGCCCACCTGGTTTGCCGCGATCATGTCCAGTCCCTTGTTGCGCAGCTTGCCCCGCGCATAGCTAGCCACATCATGCGTCTCCGCGGCGAATCCGACCAGGAACGGGTGCGCGGTGTGTGCCGCCAGGCTGGCCAGGATGTCCGGATTTTCGTTCAGCTGCAGCAACAATGGCGTGCCGGCGCGCTTCTTCAGTTTCAGCGCGGATACTTCCGCCGGTCGGTAGTCGCCCACCGCCGCCGCGCCAATGTAGATGTCGGCCCGACTGGCGGCACCCAGCACGGCCGCATGCATCTGCGCTGCGCTGCGCACGTCGACGCGTTGCGCCACCCCGGTCGGCGTGGCCAGACTCACCGGCCCGGCGATCAAGCTCACGGTGGCGCCGGCCCGGGCCGCGGCTTCGGCCACCGCAAAACCCATCCGGCCGGAACTGCGATTGCCGATGAAGCGCACCGGATCGATGTCTTCGTAGGTGGGGCCGGCACTGACCACCACCTGCAGTCCTGCCAGCGCGCCGCTGCCGTCGGCGAACGAATCGCGCAGCGCGTCGCGCAGCTGCAGCGCTTCCAGCATGCGGCCGCTGCCGACGTCGCCGCAGGCCTGCTCGCCAGCGGCTGGCCCGAGCATATGCGCGCCACGCTGTTGCAGCAGATCGATATTCGCCTGCACCGCCGGATGCGCCCACATCTGCTGGTTCATCGCCGGGGCCAGGTACAAAGGTGCGGCACTGGCCAGGCATAGCGTGGTCAGCAGGTCGGCGGCGTGGCCATGCGCCAGCCGCGCCAGCAGGTCGGCGCTGGCCGGCGCCACCAGGATACGTTCGGCCCAGCGTGCCAGTTCGATGTGCCCCATCGCAGCCTCGGCATGGGTATCCCACAGGCTCACCCGCACCGGCTGACCGGAGAGCGCCTGAAAGGTGATGGGGCTGACAAAATGGGTGGCGCCTTCGGTCATCACCAGGCGCACCTCGGCGCCCTGCTCACGCAGGCGGCGAACCAGTTCGCAACTCTTGTAGGCGGCGATGCCGCCAGACACTCCCAGCAGAATGCGGCGATGGGCAAGACTCATGTAAGGCGGACCTGACAGTCGGGCAGAGCCTTAGCTTACCGGATTCACTCCGCGCCGCCGCTGCGCGCAGCAGGTCGCCTCCTTCAAGCTGAGGCGCATGAGTATCCGCGACTGGCCCGAAGGCGAACGTCCCCGTGAAAAACTGCTGGCCCGGGGCAGCAACGCGTTGTCCGATGCCGAACTGCTGGCGGTGCTGCTCGGTAGCGGCAGTCGCGGCAAGGACGCCATCGCGCTGGGCCGCGAACTGCTCGCCAACGCCGGCGGCCTGGGCGCCCTGCTGGGTCGACCCGAACAGCAGATCCGCGCGGGAGGCCTCGGCCCGGCTAAGCGCGCGCGCATCGCCGCCGCACTGGAGCTGGCCCGCCGCAGCCTGGCCGAGAAGCTGCAGGAGAAGCCCAGCCTGGGCAATCCCCGCGACAGCGGCGACTTCCTGCGCGCACGACTGCGCCACCTGCCATACGAGGTCTTCGGCTGCCTGTACCTGGACAATCGCCATCGCGTGCTGGCATTCGAGGAGCTGTTCCGCGGCACCGTCGATGGCGCCAGCGTGCATCCGCGCGAGGTGGTGCGCGCCTGCCTGCAGCACAACGCCTGTGCGGTGATCTTCGCCCACAACCACCCCTCGGGCGTGGCCGAGCCCAGCGCCGCCGACCGCGCCATCACCCACGAACTACGCGACGCACTGCAGCTGGTCGGCGTGCGCGTGCTCGACCACCTGGTGATCGGCAGCGGCGAACCGGTATCGATGGCGTCACGCGGCCTGCTTTGACGGTCGGCCGTACGCAAGCTGCCGCATGCGGGGCTCGGCGCCCAAGCTGGCGGCACCTGGCGGCACCTGTGTCGGGACAGCAAGCCGCGGTCGCGACGCGGCATGGCGGGCAATCACCTCCCGCTGCATGCAGAAGCCGTCGCCAAGTGACCGGAACTTATGCACAAAACGCCAGCTTGGGCACTTGCCGGCGTCATCACCTGTTTAACACTAAGTTTTATCAACAAGTACATGAATTATAAATGTAATTTCTTGCGAATGGCTTCGAGACCCTGATTGAGGGTGGCAAGTCAAGAACGACCGGCAATTTTCCCCACAGAGTTATCCACAACCCCGGTCGTTGCGGTGCACCAAGATTCGCGTTGACCCAGCGCGGTCGTGGACCATGCGCTTTTCGCCCCGGCAACGCCCTGCGCACATGCGGGGGTCTGTTAGGATTAGCGGTTCCATCACGAAACCAACCTCACCCGTGAAAGTACAGCTGCGCGACCTGGTGCTGCGGGCCATCCATGCCCTGCAAAACGACGCCATCCTGCCCGCCGGCCTGGCCCTGCCCGGTTTCGTGATCGAGCGCGCACGCAGCCGCGAGCACGGTGATTTCGCCTGCAACGTGGCGATGCTGCTGGCCAAACCGACGCGGGCCAAACCGCGCGAGCTGGCCGAAAAGCTGGTGGCGGCGCTGCCAACCAACACGCTGGTGGAGCGGGTCGAGATTGCCGGCCCCGGTTTCATCAATTTCTTTCTGGCCGCCGATGCGTATCGCGCCAAACTGCGCTGCATCCTGGATCAGGGCGATGCCTACGGCCGCAACACCAGCGGCGCCGGCAAGACCGTGGGGGTAGAGTTCGTCTCGGCCAACCCGACTGGCCCGCTGCACGTGGGTCACGGGCGCAACGCCGTGATCGGCGATTGCCTGAGCCGGCTGTTCGACGCCAGCGGCTGGAACGTGAAGCGCGAGTTCTACTACAACGATGCCGGCGTGCAGATCGCCAACCTGGCGATCTCGGTGCAGGCGCGCGCCCGCGGCATCACCCCGGACGACAGCAACTGGCCGGAGGCCGGTTACCGCGGCGACTACATCGCCGACGTGGCCCGCGCCTACCTCGACCGCTGCGCGGTGGTCGCCGACGGTGAAACCGTGGTGGGCACCGGTGATGTCGACGATCTGGATGCGATCCGCCGCTTCGCCGTGGCCAGCCTGCGCCACGAGCAGGATCTGGACCTGCAGGCGTTCGGCATCACCTTCGACACCTACTTCCTGGAGTCCTCGCTGTACACCGACGGCAAGGTCGAGGAAACCGTGCATGAACTGATCGCGAATGGCCACACCTACGAAGAAGGTGGTGCGCTGTGGCTGCGCACCACCGAATTCGGCGATGACAAGGATCGCGTGATGCGCAAGTCCGACGGCACCTATACCTACTTTGTACCCGACGTCGCCTACCACCTGAGCAAGTGGCAACGCGGCTACGAGAGCGCGGTGACCGTGCTGGGCTCGGACCACCACGGCTCGCTGGCGCGGGTGAAGGCCGGCCTGCAGGCGCTGGACTGCGGCATCCCCAAGGGCTGGCCCGACTACCTGCTGTACCAGATGGTGACGGTGATGCGCGGCGGCGAGGAGGTAAAGATCTCCAAGCGCGCCGGCAGCTACGTCACCCTGCGCGACCTGATTGACGAGGTCGGCCGCGACGCCACGCGCTACTTCCTGATCGCGCGCAAGAGTGATTCGCAGCTGGTGTTCGATATCGACCTGGCCCGTTTGCAATCGAACGACAATCCGGTCTATTACATCCAATACGCGCACGCCCGCGTGTGCAGCGTGCTGCGCCAGGCACCGGAGAAGGGCTTCGCCTTCGACCTGGCCGATGGCCTCGCCCATCTTGACCGGCTGGATAACGAGCACGAGCAGATTCTGCTCACCGAGCTGTCGAAGTACCCCGAGCAGGTCGAGGCCGCCGCCGCCAACCTGGAGCCGCACCTCATCGCACTGTGGCTGCGCGAGCTGGCCAACGCGTTCCACACCTACTACAACTCGCACCAGTTCCTGGTCGATGACACACCATTGCGCAACGCGCGACTGGCACTGGTGGTGGCGACGCGGCAAGTATTGAAGAATGGTCTGGCATTGTTGGGCCTGAGCGCCCCGGAGAAGATGTAATGGCAGCACGCAAGGGCAAGGGTCGGCAGGCCGTGCGCACCGGTGGCAATGGGTTCCCCGGCTGGGGCTATGCAGTGATCGGCGTGCTGGTCGGCGCCATCCTGATGGCCATGGTGATGCGTGGCAACCTGTTCACCAGCCTGCGCAAGCCAGCCGGACCGCAGGCCAATCCGCAGGCCACCGCCCAGCACGGCAGTGAGCCGGGGGTGCTGGAACCGGCCACCAACGACAGCAGCGCGAAGAAGCCGCAATACGATTTCTATTCGGTGCTGTCGGAAAAGGAAGTGCGCATCCCGGACGCCGAAATAAGCGCGCAGGCGAAGGCGGAGCAGAAGCAGCAGACAGTCCAGACGCCGGCACCGCCAGCGTCCGCGAGCGCGGCCGGCGTGGCCGTGCAGAGCGTCGCCGCTGCCCCGGCCGAGTCGATGGCGCCAACTTCCGCTGGCAGTGGCTACTTGCTGCAGGTCGGTGCGTTCCCCAATGCCGCCGCCGCGGAAACGCAGAAAGCGAAGCTGGCCCTGCAAGGCTTCGTCGCCAACGTGCAAACGGTAAATGTCGGCGGACAAGCCTACCATCGCGTTCGGCTCGGTCCGTTCCGCTCGGCAACCCAGTTGGAAGCGACCAAGCAGAAACTGGCCGCCGCCGGCATCCCGGCAATCGCCCTGAAGGAAGGAAAATAGCGGCATGGCCACAAAAACTGTCTGGGTCACCGGTGCCACCGCCGGGTTTGGCGCCGCCAGCGTGGGGCGCTTCGTTGCCGGCGGCTGGCGGGTAATCGCCAGCGGCCGGCGCGCGGATCGGTTGCAGCAGCTGGTGGAGAAACATGGTGCCGCGCACGTGCATGTAGCGGCGTTCGACATGCGCGACGAGGCGGCCATGCGTGCGGCCCATGCCACCCTGCCGGCCGAATTTGCCGACATCGACCTGCTGCTGAACAACGCGGGCCTGGCGCTCGGTACCGCGCCAGCACAGCAGGCGGACCTGACGCAGTGGAAGCAGATGATCGACACCAACGTCACCGCGTTGGTGTCGATCACGCACCTGCTGTTGCCGCAGCTGGTCGAACGTCGCGGCGCGATCATCAACATCAGCTCGATCGCCAGCAGCTATGCCTATCGTGGCGGCAACGTGTACGGCGCCAGCAAGGCCTTCGTCACCCAGTTCTCACAGAACCTGCGCTGCGACCTGCACGGCACCGGCGTGCGGGTGACCTCGATCGAGCCAGGCATGGCCGAAACCGAGTTCACCCTGGTGCGCACCGGTGGCGACCAGGCTGCGTCCGACAAGCTCTACGCCGGGGCGCATCCGATCACGGCCGATGACATCGCCGACACGATCTGGTGGGTCGCCAACTTGCCTGCGCACCTCAACGTCAACCGCATCGAGGTGATGCCGGTCAGCCAGTCGGCCGCCGGGTTACAGGTGCACCGCGGCTGATGTCTCGCACATGCTGCAGGAGCGACCACGGTCGCCCCTGCAGGTCCTGGTGGTTCGGCGGCGTTATTGCATGAACCAGCCGTGGCTGACCACGATCGACTGGCCGGTCAGTGCCGCCGATGGGAAAGTGGCCAGGTACAGCGCGGTCTGCGCGATGTCGTCCACCGTGGTGAAGGTGGCATCGACGGTGTCCTTCAACATTACATTGCGGATCACCTCGTCTTCGCTGATGCCCAGTTCCTTCGCCTGCTCGGGAATCTGCCGCTCGACCAGCGGCGTGCGCACGAAACCAGGACAGATCACGTGCGAGCGCACGTTGTGTGGCGCACCTTCCTTGGCCAGGGTGCGGGCGAGGCCGAGCAGGCCGTGCTTGGCGGTGACATACGGCGCCTTGAGTTTCGACGCCTCGTGCGAGTGCACCGAGCCCATGTAGATCACGACGCCGCCGCGGTCGCCCTTGTACATGTGCTTGAGCGCGGCCTTGGTGGTGAGGAAGCCGCCGTCGAGGTGGATCGCCAGCATCTTCTTCCAGTCGGCGAAGGCGAACTGGTCGATCGGGTTGATGATCTGCACACCGGCATTGGAGATCAGGATGTCGAGCGCGCCGAAGGCCTCGACCACCCGGTCGGTGCCAGCGTTGACCGCGTCCTCATCAGTGACGTCCATCGCCACGCCGATCGCCTTGCCGCCTGCGGCGTTGATCGCGCCGGCGGCCTTGTCCGCGGCGTCCTGGTTGATGTCCGCGATCGCCACGCTGGCGCCGTGCTGCGCGTACAGCTCTGCAATCGCCTTGCCGAGGCCGCTGGCCGCGCCGGTGATCAGGGCAACCTTGCCGTTGAGATTTGTCATGAATTTCTCCTGCTCAAGTGAAACGATGTGATGTAGGAGCCCACTCGCGGGCGATGCTCTTGTATTGATCTACATGGCGCATTAGAGCAAGAGCATCGCCCGCGAGCGGGCTCCTACGGTTGCTTGGTGTCTTCGGCCAGATACGTGTACGCGGTGAGTCCGTGATCGAGCGTCTCGTACAGTCGATCCGCCTCGGCACCGGTCACGCCGGCACCGGTGATGCGCTTGCGATAACTCTGCCGCAGCACTTCCAGATCGTAGCCGACATATTCGAGCATGAGGTCCGTGGTGTCGCCACGGCGCTTGTGATCGAACACATAGCTGTCGCCAGCCACCCGCACGTTGACGGCATCGGTGTCGCCGAACAGGTTGTGAATGTCACCCAGGGTTTCCTGATAGGCGCCGACCATGAAGATGCCGAGCCGATAACTCTGGCCCTCGTTAAGTTCATGCAACGGCAGGCTCACGTCCACGCCGTCGGCCTCGACGTAATGGTCGATGCGGCCGTCTGAATCGCAGGTGAGGTCGACGATCACGCCGCGCCGGGTCGGTTCCTCGTCGAGCCGCGCGATCGGTACGATCGGAAAGATCTGGTCGATTGCCCAGACGTCGGGTATCGACTCGAACACCGAGAAGTTGGTGAAATACTTATCGACCAGCCGCTCGTCCAGTTCGTCGAGCGTTTGGCGGTGCGCGCGCTCGGCTGGCAGCAGACGAATGCGTACGGCATTGGCGATGGCGTAGAACATCTCATCCAGCTGCGCCCGGTCGGCCAGCGACAGCTGGCCAAGCGCGTACAGCGACTGGCCTTCGGCCAGGTGGTGCCGGGCCTCGTGGAACAGCTCCAGCGGTGGGCGCTCGTCCAGCGCCGCATGCACCTCGCGCAGGTGGCGCAGCACGTTCGGCTCGTCCACCCGCGGCGGCGGCATGCTGCCCTTTGGCACCGGTTCCACCTCGGTCACGTTGACCACCATCACGGCGTGGTGCGCGGTCATCGCGCGCCCGGCTTCGGTGAGGATATGCGGCGCTGCCAGGCCTTCGGCCGTCACCGCCTCGGCTAGCGATTGCACGATGGTCGAGGCGTATTGTTCCAGCGAATAGTTGATCGAGTTGTGGCTGCGCGAGCGGGTGCCTTCGTAATCCACGCCCAGGCCGCCGCCGACGTCGACGATTTCCAGCGGCACGCCCATTCGGCGCAGTTCGATGAAGTACCGCGTGGCCTCGCGCATGCCGTTGGCGATGTCGCGCACGTTGGATATCTGCGAGCCCATGTGGAAATGCTGAAGCTTCAACGTGTGCTTGAGGCCGGCCGCCTCGAGCCGTTCGATCAGGGTCAGCACCTGGCTCGGCGACAGGCCGAATTTGCCCTTGTCGCCGCCGGTGTTCTGCCACTTGCCAGCGCCGATCGAGGCCAGCCTTACACGCACGCCCAGCAGCGGCTCCACACCCAGCACCTGCGCCTCGCTGAACACGTGCTCCAGTTCGGACAGTTTCTCGATCACGATATACACGCGCAGACCGAGCCTGCGCCCGATCAGCGCCAGGCGAATGTACTCGCGATCCTTGTAGCCATTGCAGATCACGATCGAGCCCGGCCGCGCCATCGCCAACACCGCCATCAGCTCGGGCTTGGAGCCCGCTTCCAGGCCGAAACCCTGCGCGCCGGCGGCGACCAACTCGCCGGCCACGCCGCGCTGCTGGTTGACCTTGATCGGATAGATCGCGGTGTAGCCGCCGGCATAGCCATGCTCGGTGATCGCGCGGGCAAACGCACCCTGCAGACGTGCCAGGCGATCGGCGAGGATGTCGGGAAAGCGCACCAGCAGCGGCAGGCGCAAGCCTTCGGCGCAGGCCCGTTCGACGATCGTGGGCAGCGACAGCGTGGGTCCGCCGGCGCCACGCGGGCGCATGACGAGGTCGCCGGCAGCATCGATATCGGCGTAGCCGTCGCCCCAGGTGGGCACGGCATAGATGTGGCGGGCAGTGGCGGTGGTCCAGGGCTTCGTCATGGAACTTCCCTTGTGCAGACGGATCGGGGTTGTCGCAGCGGCGAGCCTTGACGAAGTTGCCGGTTGGGCAGAAAGCCGGCCGGCCGGAAGCCTCGCACGCCGCGGGGCCGGATGGGCTTGCCCGGTCGCCATCACGTCTTCGCGACAGGCGGCCGGGCCACCATTGTAATGGCCGCGCGGCGCGATGCGTGGCCGTACCGGCCGGGACGAAAGGCGCGGTTGTCGCTACAATTCACTTCTTTGCCGCCACGTTTCGCCGGAACCTTCCATGTCGCAGCAACCCGCCCCCAACGACGTCAGTCCGAATGAAGTCCACTGGTTCACCGAGGCGCACCAGGCGTCCGGCTCCTCCATCGGCTTTCGCACCGAGCAGTTGCTGCACTCCGAGCAGACCGCGTTCCAGAGCATCGAGATCCACCAGACCACCGACTGGGGCAACCTGATGGTGATCGACGGCTGCGTGATGCTGACCAGCCGCGACAACTTCCTCTACCACGAAATGATGACCCACCCGGCGCTGTTCACCCACGCCCGCGCCAAGCGCGTGGTGATCATCGGCGGCGGCGACTGCGGTACGCTGCGCGAGGTACTCCGGCACGAGGAAGTCGAGCACGCCGTGCAGGTGGAGATCGACGAGCGCGTGACCCGGCTGGCCGAGCAATACTTCCCCGAGCTATGCGAGGCCAACCATGATCCGCGCGCCGAGCTGCTGTTCATCGACGGCATCAAGTACATGACCGAGTGCGAGCCGGAATCGGTCGACCTGGTCATCGTCGACTCGACCGATCCGGTCGGCCCGGCCGAGGGCCTGTTCAACGCCGCCTTCTACGCCAGTTGCTACAAGGCACTGCGCCACGGTGGCCTGCTGGTGCAGCAGAGCGAGTCGCCGCTGGCCCACCTGAACCTGATCAAGTCGATGCGCTCGGCGATGCGCACCTGCGGTTTCACCGCGGTGAAGACGCTGCCATTCCCGCAGCCGTGCTACCCCACCGGCTGGTGGAGCTGCACCATGGCACGCAAGGGTGGCGACCTGTCCGGCTTTCGCGAGCGCGGCGCGCTTAGCAAGAAGTTCCCGACCCGCTATTACAACGCCGAGATTCACAAGGCTGCGCTGGCACAGCCGGAATTCATGCGCGAGGCACTGGGAGAGTAGCCCGCTTGCGGGCGATGCTCTTGCGATTCCCGATTCCCGATCAAACAGCATCGCCTGCGAGCAGGCTCCTACCAGGGTTGGGGACGATTCGCGCGGCAGCGACGGTTCGGGCGCATACACCATGTGTCCGGCTTCTTGCAGGAATCACCTCGCCGCTCTACGGCTACGGCCAGGCGATGACGCCGATCGCCACCGCCGCCAGCAGCACGCCGCCCAGATTGAGCCGGCTCAGTCGCTCGCGGAACAGCAGCAGGCCGACCAGCGCACCGAGCGCGACCACGCCGATGTTCATGCTGGCGAAGACCAGCGCCGGGTGTGCCGGCAACGCACGGTGACCGCGCAGGTAGAACAGGATGTTGCCGAAGTTGGCCGCGCCCAGCACCACGCCGGCCAGGATACTGCGTAAGGTGAAGCGGGCCCCATGGCATGCGCGTCGCCACAGCTGCATCGCGAAGGCGGCCAGCAGGGCCAGCGCGAACATCGCCTGCAGCGAGTCGCCCAGCGAAATGCCGGCCAGCGCCACGCGCTTGAACAGGATGTCGATGACGCCGAAGCCAGCGAGCACCAGCAAGGGATAGAACCAGGCGGCGATCCCCGGCGTAGCGATCGCGTTGCCGCTGCGCCAGATCATGCCCAGCAAGGCCAGCAGACCCAGCGCGATGCCGGCCAGCTTGACGGCACCGAGGTGCTCGCCGAACAACACGAAGGCGGCCGGCAGCGAGAGCAGCACCGACAACCGCTGCGCGGCATCGCTGCGCACGATGCCGGCGTGACGCACCGCCGCGGCGAGCGCCAGGAAGATCGTCGGCAACAGGATGCCCAACGCAACCAGCGCCGGCCATGGCACGCCGGGACCGCGCAGGGCGCCCAACGTAGGCCGCAACAACCACGCCGTGAGCACGCTGGTCACCACGTAGTTCCAGGCGATCGCCTGGCCCACGTCGATCTGCAGGCGCCGCGCCAGCTTCAGCAGCACCGACACCAGCACGCTGCACAGCACGCTCAGCAGCACGAAGATCATCCGCTCCTCCGATCACGCAAAGCGGGCATTATGACGCATGGTAAATCGGGCTCAGGCTGTGCTGCTCGATCAGAAACCGAAGCATCTGCACACCACTCACCTTCGGCATGGGATAGTGCCGCTGATCGTAAGCGTAGATGAGATCGCTGATGGTCATGAACAGCGAATGGCTCGGGTGTGCATCATTTTCAATAGCAAATTGCGATATCACGTGGCGTTTTGCGGCTGGACAAGCACCTGCCACTAAGCGCGATCAGCCCTGCCCAGGGCTGGAAATCAGCCACGCAGGCTTTTCACCAGCATCACGATCGCCACCACGATGATCGCCAGCGCAAAGACCAGGTTCAGCGCGCCGCGCGTCTTCGCCAGCCGCTTGGCGCCGAGCGCGCCCAGCCAGCCACCGGCGATGCCGCCGGCGATGAACTCGGTGGCGATCGGCCAGTCGATCAGGCCGGAAACGGCGTAGTTGGCGGCGGCGGTCAGGCCGAACGCGCCCACCGCGAACAGCGAGGTGCCGATTGCGTGGATGATCTCCATGCCGCTGGCGTACATCAACCCCGGCACGATCAGGAAGCCGCCGCCGATGCCGAAAAAGCCGGCCAGTCCGCCGGCACCCAGGCCCACCACGCCCAGGCGCGGATACATCCCGGGCAACGGATAGCGATCGGCTCCGCCGCGTCGATCGCGCAACATCAACACGGCAACGACCAGCATCAACAGCGCAAACGAGACCAGCAGATGCTGGCCGTTGACCACCTTGCCGATGCTGGAGCCGATGAAGGCACCGAGCACACCGGTGGCAGCGAACACGAACGCCACTTTCCAGCGCACGTGGCCGGCGCGCGCGTGCGGGATCAGGTTGGCGAAGGCGTTGAACGACACCGCCAGCGCGCTGGTCCCTATCACCACGTGCGGGTCGTGCACGCCGACCACGTACAGCAGCAGCGGCACGGCGAGGATCGAGCCGCCGCCGCCGATCAGCGCCAGCGAGAAACCCACGGCCGAACCGCACACGACGGCAAGCAGGGCTTGCAAGGTCAGCAGTTGATCCATGGGCAGTCCGGGACGCGAAGAACGGGTATGGTGTCAATCGGTGATGCGACGTTGCGCGACCGTTCGGTGTAGCAACAGCTTCCGCACACGCGGAATTCGCGTTCGACGCTCCGGCCCATCAGGTGCTCCGGTTGCGTTGCAGCCACGGCCGCAACATCGACAGGTCGTACCCGGCCGCACGGGTAGTCGCGAGGACGGCCTCGACCGAATCCTCGGCCTGCAACGCCCACAGCGCACAGCAACGGGTGCCGCTGCGGCAGTAGGCGAGCACCGGCCCGGGTAGTTCGTCGAGCGCCCCGGCGAAGCTGCAAACCTGTGCCTCGGTGAATTGCCCGGACAGCACCGGGATGTGTCGCCAGCCCAGCCCGGCCTGCGCCGCCGCCGCTTCCAGCTCAGCATTGCCCGGTTGGCCAGGGTCTTCGTCGTCCGGACGATTGTTGATGATGCTGCGAAAGCCCTGCGCAACCAGAATGGCGATGTCGGCCACCTCGATCTGCGGCGCGACACTGAGTCGTTCGTTGAGTGGATGAATCTCGATCATGGTTCTCTCTTGGATGATGGAGTGCCGCGGATCGTCAGAACGCATCCAGCGGAATCTTCAGATAGCGCACGCCATTGTCCTCGGCAGGCGGCAACTGGCCGGCGCGCATGTTCACCTGCACCGAGGGCAGGATCAGTTGCGGCAGCTTCAGCGTGGCATCGTGGGTGGTACGCATGGCCACGAACTCGGCCTCGCTGATGTCCTCGCGCACGTGGATGTTGCCGGCACGTTCGGCAGCCACGGTGGTTTCGTACGCGTACTCGTCGCGCCCAGGCGCCTTGTAGTCATGGCACAGGAAGATCCGTGTGGCGTTCGGCAGCGCAAAGATCTTCTGGATCGAACGGTACAACGTGGCCGCATCACCACCGGGAAAATCGCAGCGCGCGGTGCCGTAGTCGGGCATGAACAACGTGTCGCCGACGAAGGCGGCGTCACCGATGACGTGGGTCACGCAGGCCGGGGTGTGGCCAGGCGTATGGACGGCCATCGCCTCGATCCCGCCCAGCGTGTAGCGCTCGCCATCGACGAACAAGTGATCGAACTGGCTGCCGTCGCGAGCAAAACCACTGCCGGCATTGAACAGCGTGCCGAACGTTTCCTGCACCGCGCGGATATGCTCGCCGATAGCCAGCTTGCCGCCGAGTTTCGACTGCAGGTAGGGCGCAGCCGACAGGTGATCGGCATGCACGTGGGTGTCGATCACCCACTCCACGGTCAACCCCTGCGCCTGCACGAAGGCCGCGATCCGGTCAGCCGAGTGGCGTGCGGTGCACCCGGAGGCCGCCTCGTAATCGAGTACCGCATCCAGTACGGCCGCCTTCCGCGTGGCCGGATCCCAGGCCACGTAGCTGAAGGTGTTACTGGGCTCGTGAAAGAACGCTCTGACTTCAGGCTGGTACATGGTCGATTCTCCAAAACCTCCGTTCAAACCGGATCACCAGGGACGCAGACTGCGGGCGCGACCACCGTGAAACCGGAATATGCAATTGCACTTGCGCCGAGTCATTCGGCCACTGCGGTAGCCCTGTCCATCCGGCACTCAATGGTCTGCCGTGGCCGGAAGGTGCCGCCCGTCACCGCGCGACAGCCAGGCGTAGTACAGCAGCGGAATCACCAGCAGGGTCAGCACGGTGGAGACCATCACGCCGAACACCAGCGACACCGCCAGGCCCTGGAAGATCGGGTCGCTGAGGATGAAGAACGCGCCGAGCATGGCCGCCAGCGCGGTAAGGATGATCGGCTTGGCGCGCACCGCGCCGGCCTTGACCACCGCCTGCTCCAGGTTCAGGCCTGCCGCCAGCGAGTGGTTGATAAAGTCCACCAGCAGGATCGAGTTGCGCACGATGATGCCGGCCAGCGCGATCATGCCGATCATCGAGGTGGCGGTGAACTGCGCGCCAAACAGCCAGTGCCCGGGCATCACGCCGATCACGGTCAGCGGGATCGGCGCCATGATGATCAGTGGCACGACGTAGCTCCTAAACTGTCCGACCACCAGCAGATAGATCAGCAACAACCCCACCGAATAGGCGATACCCATGTCGCGGAAGGTTTCGTAGGTGATCTCCCACTCGCCGCTCCAGCGCACCGAGTAGCCGGCATCGCTGGCCGGCGGCCCGGTAAACTCCTGCGCCAGGTGATGGCCGTCCAGGCGCGTGTCGGCGATCTTGCCGACCAGCCGGAACATGCCATAGACGGGGCTGTCTTCGCTGCCAACATCGTCGCCGGTAACGAAGGTGTAGGGCAACAGATCCTTGTGGTAGATCGCATCGGCCCACGGCTGCTCGACCACCTTCACCACTTCGGAAATCGGCACCAGTTGGCCCGCACTGGAGCGCACGCGCAGACTGAGGATCGAATCCATCGACCCCAACGCCGCCTGCGGCAGCCGCAACAGGATCAGCACCGCGTACTTGGCATTGTCGTCGGCGACATAGCTGGCCGGATCGCCGCCCATGCCGGCACGCAAGGCGTCGACGATCTCGCCCTGGCTGACCCCCAGCGCGGCAGCGCGCGCGCGGTCGATCTCGATCAGCTGACGTGTAGCCTGCGCGTTCTCGACACTGAGGTTGACGTCGGCGATGCCCGGCGTGTGCGCGAACAATTTTTCCATCGATCGCGCCACTGCGCGCTGGCCCTGATAGTTCGGTCCGTAGATCTCGGCCACGATCGGCGCCATCACCGGCGGCCCCGGCGGCACCTCGGCCACCACCAGATGGGCGTGGAAGCGCTGCGCCACCGCGGCCAGCGCCGGACGCACCGCCATCGCGATCTGGTGGCTTTGCCGCGTGCGCGCGCCCTTGTCGACCAGGTTGACCTGGATGTCGCCTTGGTAGGGCTGGTTGCGCAGGTAATACTGGCGCACCAGGCCGTTGAAATTCATCGGCGCCGAGGTGCCCGCGTAGAGCTGGTAGTTCTTTACCTCGGGTACGCCGTTCAACACCTGGCTCATGTCGACCAGGGCGCGATGGGTCTGCTCCAGGGTCGAGCCCTCGGGCATGTTCAGCACCACCTGGAACTCGGATTTGTTGTCGAACGGCAGCATCTTCAGAATCACCAGCTTGACCCCGGCCAGGCCTGCGGCCAGCAGCACCAGCATGCCCATGCCGAGGAACAACCGATGCCGGTTGCGTGCCGCCTTCGGGTGGCCCAGGAACGGCGTCATCACGCGCATGAACAAGCGCTGCAGGAAGCGGTCGATCTTCGAAGTCGGCGCCACGGACGACCCGGGCTCGTCACCTTCCGGCTCGGGCACGTGATGGCGCAGCAGTCGATACGCCAGCCATGGCGTGACGATGAAGGCCACCGCCAGCGAGATCAGCATGCCGACCGAGGCATTGATTGGAATCGGCCGCATGTACGGGCCCATCAGCCCGCCGACGAAGGCCATCGGCAACAGCGCGGCGATCACTGTGAAGGTGGCCAGGATGGTTGGCCCGCCGACCTCATCCACGGCCGGCGGAATCGCCTCGAGCAGACTCTTGCCGCCCAGTGCCATGTGCCGATGGATGTTCTCCACCACCACGATCGCATCGTCGACCAGGATGCCGATCGAGAAGATCAGCGCGAACAGCGACACGCGGTTGATGGTGAAGCCGATCGCCCACGAGGCGAACAGGGTCACCGCCAGCGTCACCACCACCGCCGTGCCCACCACGATGGCCTCGCGCCAGCCCAGCGCAAACAGCACCAGCAGCACCACCGCCAGCGCGGCCAGCGCCAGGTGCAGCAGCAGCTCGTCGGCCTTGTCGTTGGCGGTCTGCCCGTAGTCGCGGGTCACCGTGGCGTGCATGCCTTCGGGGATATCCACGCCGCGCAGCGCGTCCAGCCGGTCGCGGATGCGGGTGGCGATCGTGTGCGCATTGCTGCCAGCCTTCTTGGCGATCGCCAGGGTCACCGCCGGTGCCAGCCCGGTGCGCGGGCCGGCACGACCGGGCGGCGTGCCGAAGGAAGCCAGTCGCGTCGCGTAATTGGTCGTGGGAACTACTCGCGACACGTCGGACAGGTAGACCGGGTGCCCGCCGGCCAGGCCGATCACCAGGCGCGAGACCTCGCCCGCGTTCATCAGCAAGGTGCCGGCCTTCACCGGCCGATCCCGGTTGCCGGCGATCTCGCTGCCGATGTCGGCGGCGACGTTGGCCGCCTTCAGGCTGTGCGCCAGATCGCCCACGCTGAGCTGGTAGCTGGCCAGTTTGGCGGGGTCGATCTCGACCATCACCGCACGGTCCGGCGCGCCGAGGGTGTAGACATCGCGCGTACCCGCTACCCGCTTGAGCTCGGTTTCCAGCGTATGCGCGACCTTGCCCAGTTGCTCGGGCGTGGTCTCGGGTCGGTCGGACCACAAGGTGACCGCCATCATCGGCACGTCGTCGATGCCGTAAGGCTTGACCAGCGGCTGGCCCACACCAAGCCCGGATGGAACCCAGTCGGCATTCGAATAGATCTTGTTGTACAGGTTGACCAGGGCCTGCTGGCGCGGCACGCCGACATCAAATTCCACCGTTACCACGGCCATGCCGGCGCGACTCATTGAGTAGATGTGCTTGACGCCCTTGATCTCGGACAGCTTCTGCTCCAGCGGGAAGCTGACCAGGTTCTCGACGCTACGCACGCTGGCGCCGGGATACGGCACCAGCACGTTGGCCATGGTCACCTCGATCTGCGGGTCTTCCTCCTTGGGCGTGATGATCGCCGCGGCGATACCCAGCAGCAGCCCGGCAAGCGCCAGCAAGGGCGTGATCTGCGAGACTTGGAACGCCCGCGCGATGCGCCCGGAGATACCCAGCTTGGCCGGTTCACTCATGATCGGATGTACTGCTGGTGTGGTGCGCGGCCAGCCAGCTCATCGCCGCCTGCGGGTCACGCGCCACCCGCTCGCCGTCGTCGAGCCCGGCCAACACCTCGACCTGGTCGCCGTCGCGGTTGCCCAGACGCACCTGGCGCAAACTGACGCCGTGATCGCCAAGCACATACACGGCTACCAGCTCGCCGCGCTGCACCAGCGCCGAAGCCGGCACCAGCAGGCGCGTCGCCTCACCGGTGGCAAACGCGACCTTCACCGTCATGCCCGGATACAGGCCGGTGTTGCCCGCGGGCAACTGCAAGCGCACGTTGAAGGTGTGCGTCGCCGGATCGGCGTAGGGAAACACCTCGACCGTGCTGGCCGTGACGCGCCGCCCGCCGTCCGGCAGCACCTCGGCGACGTGGAACTTGCGGATCGCCTCGACCGCGCTTTGCGGCACCTGCACGTTGACCCGCAGATCGTCCAGCGCCTGCAACTGGATCAACGGTTGTGGCGAAGGCGGGCCGGCCTGCACCGCCTGCCCCACATGCACGAAGCGATGCGTGATGATGCCGGCAAACGGTGCGCGCAGCACGGTGTAGTCCAGCTGCTGGCCGACCTCGGCCAGGCGGGCACGAGCCGCCTCCAGCGCAGCCTTGGCCGCGTCGCGGGCGGCGCGCTGCCGATCCATCTGCGCGGTGGACACGTAGCCCTGCGCATAGACTGCCGCGATGCGCTCATACGAAGCCTGCGCATCGGTGTAGCTGGCCTGCGTCGAGGCAATCTGCGCCTGCGCCGCATTGCGTGCGGATTTCTGCTCCACGTCGCTGAAGCGCACCAGCACCGCGCCCTTGGCCACGACATCGTTGACCTCGTAGGGCAGCGCGAGCACCCGCGCGTTGGTCTGCGCGGTGATCGTGACCTGGTTTACCGCCTCGACCACGCCATCCCACACCTGTTGGCTCAACGACGGTTGCGCGTGCACCACGATTCCCGCCAATGCCGGCGGCGACGCGGCAGCGTCGGCGCCGGATGGCTTGCCGCCACAGGCGGCGAGCACGGCCACCGCGGCGGACAGCGCGAAGAGGCGCGGGTTGAACTTCATGGGCGAAACTCGCTACCGGCAGGGAGGGATCAGGATCGGAACGCACAACCGGGCTTCACGCCCGTCCAGGCAAGGAATTTCGCCAACGGGCAGAATCCGGTGAACGCCGACTGCAGCTGGTTGGCACCGACGAACACCGCCAGCAGCAGCCACCACGGCGAGACGAAGTAGCCAAGCGCCACACTCAGCAGCACCACGCTGCCGGCAAACGCAAAGACGACACGGTCGATATTCATGGTCATGTTCCTCAGGTGGGGTGGGGTTCGTGGGTCGTCGCGTGGTCGTCAGCGCGCTTCGTCGATCATCTCGCGCGTGGCGCGTTCGACCTCGGCGGCAATCGTGGCCAGGCGCGGATCATCGGACAGCTGGGCCAGCATCTGCTCGGGCCGGATCATGCCGATGTAGGTCTTGCCGCCCTGCGAATACACCGAGATGCGGCACGGCAGCGCCATGTTGAGCTGCATGTCGATGGCCAGCACCTTGGCTGCCTGCTGCGGGCTGCACACCTCGAACACCTGGCACTGATCGGCAAATTCAATGCCCTTGCTGCGCAAGGTGGTACCGAGGTCGTGCACATGCAGGACCCCGAACTGATGACGTTTGACGGCGGCATCCAGATCCGTGGCGGCCTGCTCGAACGATTTGTCGGTTTCAACGGTGTAGTACATGGAAAGCTCCTGGCCTGATCAGGCCACAGGTGATACCCGGTCAACGGGCGATGCCGGCTTGGCAGTCTTGCGCCGGGGCAGCATGCGCAGCAACGCGAACGGCAGCGCCTGCACCTGCGGCACCTCTCGGTTTGGATTCAACAGCAATCACATCGCCTGGAGCTGCTGACAGGATGACCGCTCGTGCCGCGCGGCCACTTGACGATGATCAAGCCGGAACTAATCAATGGAAATCTAAATTAGGCGTATCTTAATTAGATATGCATGTTAAAGTCAACCCGCAAGAACCATGTCGGGCACTGCCCTTTGGGAGATCACGCCGTGTCGCTACCCGCCAACGCGAACCTGAGCGCCATGCAGTCGCAGGTTGCGGACGCTTCGCGCCTGCTCAAGGCACTGGGCAACGCCCAGCGGCTGCGCGTGCTGTGCCTGCTGGTCGACCGCGAAATGTCGGTCGGCCAGATCAACGAGCAACTGCCCGACCTCAGCCAGTCGGCGTTGTCGCAGCACTTGGCAAAACTGCGCGAAGAGGGGCTGGTACTGACCCGCCGCGAAGCACAAACCATCTGGTACACGCTCAAGCAGGGCCCGGCGGAGCAGATCATCAGCACGCTCTACGGCATCTACTGCGCACCCGGCAACCAGAGCGGCCAGATGTACGCCGCCGAACCGGCCAGGAAGGCCATCCGCGAGAAAGCCGGCAGTCGGTAGCAAGCGCCGGCTACAGGCGCACATCACGGATGGGTACCCGCGTTCTGCCATCGACTGCGGGGGGCGCGTGCAAGGCCTGCGACGATTGCTGCGCGAGATAGCTCGCCACTGCCACACACGCCACGATGCGACCGTCCCGCATGGTCGCCACCTCGTCAACCAGCTGCGCCAGGTGGCCCAGCCGATGAGTGACCAGCAACACGCTGCGACCATGCATCGCCGCGTCCAGTGCCGTATAGAGCTGCGCCACCGTGCCGGCATCCAGGCCTTCGGTCGGCTCGTCCAGTACCAGGATCGGTGGATCGACCAGCAGGGCGCGTGCGATCGCGATGCGGCGGGCCTCGCCACCGGAGACGCGGACGCCATCTTCACCCACCCAGGTGCGCAAGCCTTGTGGCAGCGCTACCACGTACCCGCCGAGCTGGGCCAGCTGAATGACCCTTTCCAGCTCCGCCTCGCTCGCCTCGGGACGCGCCAGGCACAGGTTGTCGCGCAGGCTCGCGTCAAACAGATATGGACGCTGTTCCACCACCGCGATCTGCGCAAGCAGGTCGTCGCCGCGCCAGGCGTGCAGCGGTGTTCCACCCAGGGTGATCGAACCCGTGCAGGGATAGAGTCGGGTCAACGCAGCCACCAGAGAGCTCTTGCCTGCCCCTGACGCACCGACCAGCGCGATGCGCCGCCCCTGCGGCAAGTCGAGGTCGACGCCATCGAGCGCCCACGGGCCATTGTCGGCATAGCGCAGGCGCACGGCGCGTAGACACAGGTCGTGTTGATGGATGGTCGGGGATGAGGCGACTGGATCGGGCACCGGTACCGGCGTGTCGGCCAGGTCGAACACGCGACGCGCCGAGGCCAGCGTGGCCCCCAACTGCGCCCAGGCCTCAGGCAACGGGGTGACGGCCTCGAACGCCGCCGGCACGAGCAAGACCAGCATCACCAGGTCCGGCCCGCCGAGCCCACCGCCACGCAACGCGGACAGCCCCAGGATCAAGCTGCATACCGCAGCGAGCTGGGCAGTCAACAGCACGCTGGCGCTACCCAGCGCCTGCAGTCGATCCAGTTGCCGCTGCGCCTTGCGCTGGCGCGCCGCCACCGCCGTCATTTGTGCAGCGTGCGCATCTTCAGCGCCGTATAAGGCCAGCTCCGCGCGGCCACGCAGACCGTCGCTGACGAGCTCGCGCATGGCCTCGTCGCAGGCCACCACGATTTCGCCCGGCGCCCGCCCCCGCCGCAAGGCCCAGCGCGGCAACCAGACAGCGCCAAACAGGAAAAACAGCAGCAACGGCAGGCCGAGCGCAGGCAAGTACAGCGCACTGACGACCACCACGACCAGCACCACCACCAGTGCCCCCAGCAACGGAATCAACACCCCGAGATAGGCGTGCTCCAGCGCGTCGACATCGCTGCGCAAACGCGAGAATAACTCCGCGCTGCGCAGTTCGCCCAGCGCCGCCGGCGCCAGCGGTACCAGCCGGCCAAACAGCCACACGCGCAAGCGGGCCAGCATGCGCAAGGTGGCCTCATGCGTCACCAGCCGCTCGGCATAGCGGCCGCCGGTACGAACAATGGCGAACAGGCGGATCAGGGCCGCCGGCGTGTAGTAGTTGATCGCCGCGCCGCCGGCGCCGACCAGCGCCATGCTGGTGATGAAATGGCCGGAGACTGCCAACAACCCGATGCCGGACAAGGCACTGAGCACGGCCAGCGCCAGTCCCAGCAGCATCCACCGTCGCTGCTGCCGCATGAGGCCGAACAGGCGTCGGCACAAAGCCCAGGTACCCACGCCGGGCATGCTCGCGCCGCTCATGCGGCAAGGTCCGCCGCAAGCAGGCGGGCAAAGGCGCCCCGCGCGGCGCGCAGCTCTGCCACGCGCCCGCTCTCGACGATCAAACCGTCCGCCAGCACCGCCACGCGCGCGTCCTCGGCCAGGTGGTCCAGCCGATGCGCGATACGAATCACCGTGCGCCCCACCGCCAGCGCCGCCACCGCCGCGTCGATCAGCGCCGCGGTGGCCGCATCCAGATGCTGGGTCGGCTCGTCCAGCAACAACACGGGGGTATCGCGTAGCCAGGCGCGGGCCAGTGCCAACCGCTGTCGCTCGCCGCCGGACAAGCCGTGGCCATGCTCGCCCAGCGGCGTGTCCAGCCCTTGGGGCAGACGCGCCACCACCTCGGGCAACGCCGCCGCCTTCAGCGCGCGGCGCAGGCGCGTCTCGTCGCTGTCCGGGGCCGCAATCATCAGGTTGTCGCGCAAGCTCCCGTGAAAGACATGCGCGCGTTGCGAGACCCAGCTGATGTGCTTTCGCCACGCCAGTAGGTCGAGCGCCGCCAGATCCCGACCATTGACGAGGATGCGTCCAGCTTGCGAAGTGGCAAACCCCAGCAGCAGGTTGAACAAGGTGCTCTTGCCACTGCCGCTGGCACCGACCAGGGTCAACATCGTGCCGGCTTCCACCACCAGATCCAGTTCGCGCAGCACTTGGCGATCCGGTTCGTAGCCAAAGCTCACCCCCTCGAACGTCAGCGCGATGTGCTGCGATGCCAGGCTCGCCCGCGGCGGCGATGTCGGGCCCGACGCTGTCCCGGTCACCGGTTCGGCCAGCAATGCGACCAGGTCCTCGGCCGCTGCCGCCGCTTCCATGCGTAGATGCCGCTGCGTACCCAGGGCACGCAGCGGCAGGAACAACTCCGGCGCCAGCAGCAGCACAAACAGGCCCTGCTCGAAACCCAGCGTGCCCCACATCAGCCGAAAGCCGAGCAACACCGCCAGCACCGCGATGCTGACCGTGGCAAAGAATTCCAGCACCAGCGCCGACAGAAAGGCGATGCGCAGCACGGCCATGGTTTCCTTGCGATAAGCCTCGCCGGTGGCGGCCAACAGCGCCGCTTCCCGTCCAGTGGCACGGCACAGGCGCAAAGTGGTCAAGCCGGCGAGCGCATCCATGAAACGCGCGCCCAAGCGGCGCAGCCGCGACCAGCGTCGCTGGCTGGCACGCTCGGCGGCGCCACCCACCAGGATCATGAACAACGGCACCAGCGGCGCGGTCAGCAACAGGATCAGCGCCGACCAGGGATCGGCCGGCAACGCCGCCAGCAGGATCACCACCGGGATCACGGCCGTCAGCGCCACCTGCGGCAGGTACCCCGCGTAATACGGCACCAATGCCTGCACACCATCGACACTGCGCGTGACGATGTCGCCACGGGACTGCTGCGCGGCCCAGCCCGGACCCAACTGGCGCAGGCGCTGTTCCAAGGCACGGCGCACACGCTCGCCGACCTGCGCACCAGCTTCGAAAGTGGCTCGACGCTGCCAGAGGCCGAGGGCAAACCGGGCCAGTGCAATCGCCACCAGCGCGGCCACCGCAGACCATAAGTCACCGAGACCGCGCCCGGCCAGCACGGCGCGCGCAAGCACCCAGGCGATCAACCATGCCCCCACGCACAACAGCACTGCCTGCGCGCCTCCTGCCGCGACGCCGGCAGCGAGCAGTCGGCGCACCGGGCGTGCCTGTTCACGCAGCCAGGAGGATGTCGAAACCGTCATCGTGCCCTCCACCATGCGAGGCCGACGCAAGGCCGATCCCGTCGCCAGGTTCAGTCGCAGGTCGGGCTCATGTGCGCCCGTTGCCAGAGCGCGCTTGCGCCTCGAGCGCTGCGTGCTCATCCTGGGTATCGAGCAGCACCCCGCCCGTGGCGGTGACCAGCACGATCATGCCGCTACCGACCAGCCAGGCAAAGTACCAGGCGCCAGACTCACCGAGTATCACCGCCAGCACGATCACCAGGATCGCAATCAGCATGAACAACACGAACAGCAGGAACGTCTTCATGGGCAGTCCTCAATAACTGTGTTCGCTGGTCTCGACCTGCTCGGCCTTGACCTTGCCGCGCATGACGTAAAAGGCCCAACTCGTGTACCACACGATCAGCGGCACGAAGACCACGGTGAAACCGAGCATCCAGGTCAGGGTGAGCTCGCTGGAGGTGGAGTTCCACACGGTCAGGCTCTGCGCCGGCACGCTGCTCGAGGGCAGCAGGAACGGGAACAGTGCCGCGCCGGCGGTGGCGATCACGCCTATCCACGCCAGTACCCCAAACCACCAGGCCACGTGTGATCGACGCGCGCCGGCCGCGAGCAAGCCCACCACCATGCCGACAAAACCGAGTGCTGGCAGCAGCCACAAGAGCATATGCGCGTGGAAGTTCGCCAACCACGCGCCGCCAGTCAGCGTCACCGCCTGTTGCAGCGGCGTCTGCGCCACCCCGGCACCGGGACTCTGCGCCAGCACATAGCCGTCCATGCCGTGCACCCACCAACCGCCACCAGCAAACAGCACGATCGCCAGCAGCGCGGACAGGCGGGCGAGGCGGCGACTGCGCGCATGGATCACGCCTTCGGCACCGTTCATCAAGGTCACCGCGCCCATGAACACCGACAGCGACGCCGAGAGCAGGCCACACAGGATGGCAAACGGGTTGAGCAGGGCCAGGAACGAGCCGGTGTAGGTCGAGGTGAGGTTCCAGCTGAAGTGGAACGGTGCGCCCAGGAACAGGTTGCCGAAGGCGGCGCCGAAAATCACCATCGGCACCAGGCCGCTGACCAGCAGTGCCCAGTCCCACATGCCGCGCCATCTGGCCGACGCCAACTTGCCGCGATACTCGAAGCCGAGCGGGCGCAGGATCATGCTCCACAGCAACAACAGCATCACCACGTAAAAACCCGAGAATGCGGTGGCATAGATCAGCGGGAACGCCGCAAACACGGCACCCCCGCCAAGCACGAACCAGACCTGGTTACCCTCCCAGTGCGGGCCGATGATGTTGAGCGCCACGCGGCGCTCCAGGTCGGTGCGTCCGACATAACGCAAGATCGTGCCCACGCCCATGTCCATGCCCACCATCACGGCCAGGCCGATCAACAGGACCCCGAGCAGGAGCCACCAGACCATCTGGAAAACGGCATACATTTCCATCGCTCAACCCTCCGCGTAGCCGGCCAGCCGGCCGCCATCGGTGCGGCCATCGAAAACGGGATCGGCATCGTCAGGCGGCGGGCCCTGGCGGATCGCGCGCAGCATCAAGTACATCTCGGCAATGATGAACAAGGTGTACAAGCCCACGAAACCTGCCAGCGAAAAGATCATGTAGCCGACGCTGTGGGTCGAGGCGGACATCCACGTCGGCAAGATGCCGTAGACGGTCCACGGCTGGCGCCCGAGTTCGGCCACCAGCCAGCCGAACTCGCAGGCCAGGAACGGCAGCGGAATCGTCCACACCGCGATTTTCAGGAACCAGCGCTGGTGCTGGATGTCGTTGCGCAAACTGAAAATGACCGCGAGCACGAAGAACGCCAGCATCGCCAGGCCCATCGCCACCATCAAGCGGAACGACCAGAAAATCGATGACACCTGCGGGATGGTGTCGCGTGCCGCCTGGCTGATCTGCGCGTCGGTAGCGGTGCCCACATCCTCGGCGTAGCGCTGCACCAGGAAGCCGTAACCCAGGTCTTTCTCATGCGCGCGGAACTGCGCCAGGGCCGCGCTGTCGCCCGGCTTGCTCGACAGCGTGCGCAGCGCTTCCACCGCGGGGATGCCGTTCCTGATGCGCGCCACCGCCTGTTGCTCAAGCTGGTCAAGCCCCGGCACCGTGCCATCCAGCGAGTGCGTAACCAGCAGCGACAGCGCATATGGCACCTGCACCTGCGCGCGGTTGACCTGCTGCTCCTGCGAGGGGAACGCGACCAGGTTGAACGGCATCGGGGCCGATTCGCTCTTCCACAAGCCTTCCATGGCAGCGAGCTTGGTCGGCTGCGCCTGGCCACCGACGAAACCCAGGGCGTCGCCCAGCGTGATCACCCCGGCGGTGGAGAGCACACCGAACAGCACGGCCATGCGGAATGAACGCCGCGCCAGCTCGACGTGACGGCGCTTGAGCATATACCAGGCGCTGATGCCGGCGACGAAGATCGCCCCGGTGACATAGCCGGCAATGCTGGTGTGCACGAACTTGGCCTGGGCGTCGGGGCTGAAGATCAGCTCACTGAAACTGGCCAGCTCCATGCGCATGGTGAGCGGGTTGAAATGGGCGCCTTCCGGGTTTTGCATGAAACTGTTGGCGATCAGGATCCACAACGCCGACAGGTTGGAACCGAGCGCCACCATGTAGGTCACCGCCAGATGCTGGCCGCGCTTCAGGCGGTCCCAGCCGAACACCATCATGCCGACGAAGGTGGCCTCCAGGAAGAACGCCATCAGCCCCTCGATCGCCAGCGGCGCGCCGAAGATGTCGCCCACGAAGCTGGAATAGAACGACCAGTTGGTACCGAACTGAAACTCCATGGTGAGGCCGGTGGCCACGCCAAGCGCGAAGTTGATCAGGAACAACTTGCCCCAGAACTGGGTCATCTCCCGGTAGATCGGCTTGCCGGTGGTGACGTAGACCGTCTCCATCGCCGCCAGCATGACCGACAGGCCCAGGGTCAGCGGCACAAACAGGAAGTGATACAGCGCGGTGGCGGCGAACTGCCAGCGCGACAGGTCGACAACGGTGATGTCATGCATGGCGAAGGCTTCCCGACGGTGAGCGGCACGGGCCCGAGGATGGTTTTCCTGTCGTGGCAGAACTCAACATGTCTTTCTCCGAACGGTCGGCATGGCCGGCGACGGGCAAGGTTCAAGCCAGGACGGGACAAGTACGCCAGCAGCCCGTCGATCTTGCAGCGAACTTAGCGGGGGGATGCGGCAAGAAATTTTGATGATAGTCAATATCAGAGGGCCCTGGCATCGGACTGCGGCAACTCGTCACAACCACCACCACGCGGCGCAATCATCCAGCTTCTTCAGTCGGCGGTTGACTCCCCGTCGGGAAATTGCAGCAACGCGGCGTTGCACAGCGCAGGCACGTGGCAGAGATTCCCACCTTGCATATCGCTTGCTCCCGCACAGCTCAGGCGGCGCGCCGCTCGATGCGATACGCCACGGTGGCCAGCGCCGTGAGCCCGACCGCGGCGAAACCGGGCTGTCGTGCCAGCGTGTCCTGGCGGCTCAACACGCTGGCGGTCCACGCCTGGCGGTACAGGGCGTCGACCTCCGCCTCGGGTACCGAGAACGGCGGCCCCGACATGTCGCCTTGTGCATACTCGAATGTGATCAGCAGTCCGCGACAACCCGCCGGAAGCTTGCCGTAGACGTCGGCGGCGTAACGTTGGCGCAGCGCCGGCGACAGCGCGACCAGGGCGGCGCGATCAAACACGCCGCTACAAGTGGACAGGAGCTCGGCATCGAGCCCGAAAACGTCGCCGCAGATCAATTCGATGCTGCCAGCGCCACTGCCCGTAGCGAGGTAATGGCGGCCATAACGGGTATCGCGGGTTACCGGTGTCAGGCACTGCTCGGTGAAAAACTGTTCCACCGCCAACGGCGAGAGTTCGACGCCCAGCACGCGATGGCCTTGTGCTGCCAGCCATGCCAGGTCACGGGATTTGCCGGCGAGCGGGACGAAGACGCGGCTGTCCGGCGGCAAGGCAAGCGCGGGCCAGTACTGTTCGAGCAGCGGCGTGACGCGGTCCTGATGGAACCCGGTGCGACCTTCGCGCCAGAGCTCTCGCCAGAATTCAGGTTCCATGAGCTGCTCCGACTGGTGGGTGGCCGATCCCGCTGGCGATCCGCGCGCGCAGTCCAGTTGCCGACCGCGGCATCCTGTGGACAGGCAGCTGGCGCGTGACACGGATCGCCGGCCACGTTACCACGCATGCCTCGATCCGCGCGTGCATCATCGGGGCGTGGATCAAGGCCTGTCGGCCGGTGTGCCCAGCAGATGCCCGTTGACCTCGGTGCCGTACAGCGACATCGGCGAGTCGTGGTACTTCTTGCGCGTCGCGCTGACGCTGCCGGCGTAGCGCGGGTCCTGCGGCCGCTCATGCGCGTCCATGAACATCGCCACGTCCCAGGCGTCCTGGTCGCTCAGCGTGTCGCCGCGACTGAACGGCATGTTGGCCTTGATGAAGGCGGCGGCGTTGTCGAGCTGGTGCATGCCGGCACCCCAGTTGAACGACTGCGGACCCCACAAGGGCGGAAACACGTTACGCCCGGCGACCTGCTGGCCCTGGCCATCGCTGCCATGGCACAGCGCGCAGCTCTTCTTGAAGACCGCCTCACCGCGCGCATAATCGGGTGGCTGCGGTGGCCTGAAACCCTGCTTGGGATAGCCGGTACCTTTGAGCTTGACGCCGACTGGCGCCCCCTTGCTCATCCACCACGCATAGGTTTCCAGCGCAACCAGCGTGGCGCTGTCCAGCGGCGGCGCCTTGCCGTTCATGCTGTATTTGAAGCAGCCCTGCAGGCGCTCGCCGAAGCTGTTCACGTGGCCGTTCTTCTTGCGATACTGCGGATACACGCCCCAGGCGCCCCACAGCGGCGCCGAGTTGGCGCGGCGGCCGGCATCCAGATGGCAGTTGCTGCAGCTCAGGTCGTTGCCCAGATACGCCTTCGCGTGCGCCGGGGTATCGGTGAAGATGGCCCGGCCCTGGCGGATCACGTCGCCGAGCGGACCGGTGGGGATCGCCGTTTCGGGCGGTGGGGAAAAAGCCCGCGTGACCGGACTGGCCGCAGCCGCAGGAGCCACCGTGGAAACGGCCGCAGGCGCGCTTGCCGCGGCGAGTGGCGTGGCGCCGGCGCCAGCGGGCAGCGGCTGGGAGCAGGCGGCCAGCAGCAGGGCCGACAGCGCGGGCAGCAAGATCGCGCGAGGATTCATGGCGTGGCTCCCTTGGCGGGCAGCGGTTGCGCGGCGAACCATGTGGCCACCGCGTCGATCTCCTGCGCACTGAGCGCCTTGGCCAGGTGCTGCATCAGTTGCAACGGATCATTGTGCCGAGCGCCGTTCTGCCACGCCTTCAGCTGCGCCGCGATATACGTGGCCGACTGGCCAGCCAGCGGCGGGAAATGCGTGCCGACGCCGACGCCGGCCGGGCCATGGCACTGCACGCAACCGGGCACATCGCGACTCCAGTCGCCACGGGTGGCCAGCACGGCACCGACGCTGTCGGCGAGTGGCATCGGCGTTTCCGGCTTGGCGAGTCCCGGCGGCAGCGGCAACTTGCTGTAATAGCGCGCCAGCGCCTGACGCTCGTCCTCACTGAGTGCGCTGGCGGCCGGCTTCATCACGGTGCTCTCACGCGCGCCACTGGCGAAATCGTCCAGCTGTTTCCGCAGGTAGGCGGCATGGAGGCCGGCCAGGCGCGGATTGCCGGTCGCCGCCTGGCCGGCGCCGTCGGCGCCATGACAGGCCATGCACGGCGGGGCACCCTTGCCATTGCCCTGGCGGGCGATCGCGGCCGCGTCGGTAGCTTGTACCAGTAGCGGCGCGCCGGACAGGACGACCACGATAAGCGCAAACAAACGGTGGCTCATGACACTCTCCTTCAGTGCGCACCTTGGAAGCCGTACTTTCGATACACCGCCTGCGCGGCGGGACTTTGCATGAAGGCCATGAAGGCCTGCGCCGCCTGTTCGTGCGGGGCGTTCTTCATGCGTGCCGCGGTATAGGTGGCCACCGCATTCTGCGCCGCCGGAATCGCCACCGTCTCGACCGGGCGATGCAGGATCTGCTGCTGGAAATACGCCTCGGTCGACCACACCGGCGCCGCGTCCGACTCGCCCTCAAGCACGCGCAGCGGCGACTGGCGGTGGTGGATATGGGTGAGGAAGGTGCTGCCTGCGGCCACCTTGGTCTGCATGATGGTGTGGTCCAGCGCCTCGCCACCAGCCTTGCGATAGCCCGCCTCGATGTGTTTGGCGATGCCTTCCCACGCCGGGTTTGGCATGCTCACGCGCACGTCGGCGCGGCCGAGATCCGGCAGGCCCTGGATGTGTTTCGGATTGCCCTTGGCGATCAGGATTGCCAGCGGGTTGCGCGCGTAATCGTAGGTGTCGGCGAACCAGTCATGCTTTTTCTGGGTCTCGGCGATGGCACCCTTGCCGGCCGTATAGATGTCCGGCTTGAGCGTGATGCGCAGGTTGCCCATCACCAGCACGCCGCTGTCGATCTGCCTGGCCAGGATGCCCGGCGGCAGGGTTTCGACGAAAATGCGCTGGTACGGCGGGTGCGCCTGTTTGAACGCGGCCATCAGGTCGTGCACCACCATGAACTGGTTGCCGGCGAAGAACACCACCAGTTGCGGATCGACGATGTCGCCATGCAAATCGGCGATCGCATCGAACGGTGGCACGCTGAACTGCAAGCCGGCCGGAGGCGGATTCCACGGTGGCAGGAAATCCCGGGCGGCTGCAGCCGGTTGGGTGGCTGCGCTGACAGTAAGGACCAGCGTGCATGAGATGGCGGCCAGCAACAACCGCGGCAGCAAATGACGCATCGTGGTTTCCTCCTGCCGGTGAATTTATTGCGGCAGCAGCGCGTAGCCCTGCTGCTGCAGGTCGATCACCGTGGTCAGGCCGGACAACGCCAGGGTGACATGGGCATCCTGCCAACCGTAGTTAAAGTGATGCTCGGCCATGGCTTGTGCACACACCGCCACGTCCACGCCAGCCTTGCGCAGTTGCGCAATCACCGGCAGGTTCGGATTCGGCACGCCGTATTTGGCCCGATACTGCGCATCGTTCAGCACGATCGGCGTGGCCGGACCGGCGGCGATCGCCACGAACTTCAAGTGCGAGAGCGGCACGCCGGCGTTGGCATACAGGTTCACCGCACGCGCCACATGCTCCAGCGACGGGCTCACCTCGGTGGGCTTGGCGCCGAAATGGCTCAGGCTGAACACCACCTTGTAAGTGGCATGGGGATCGGGCTGATAAGCCGCGTGCGGCATGGGATGGATCCGACCGGCGCCGTGGATCGTGGGGGTCTGCCAGAAGTTGTCCTGGGCCAGCGCGGCAGAGGGAACAAGGCTCAGCGCAAGCAGCGCGAGCAGGAGCGGACGGAGCATGGTGACCTCGCTGAATTGGCGGCGACGCGAAATGGCGCCTGTCCATACTATGCCCGGCTTTGCTGATCGGCCAAGGATGGATTTGTGATTCGAGCCATAAGCGCTACTTATAGATAGTGGACGCCAGGTATTCCATGGCATCGCACAGCGTCCCGGCAAGCCGATGTGGTTCGGAGTCAGACCGGACGGACAGGCCGTGTTTGCGTTGCCTGGCAATCCACGATCGGCCCTGGTTTGCGTCTTGCGCCATGTACTTCCCGTGCTGCAGCGGGCGACGGGGCTGTGTCTGAGCCAGCCGTGACGGTGCGCATGGCGAGCCCGGTCACCGCGCACCGCGCACTGACCAGAAACGCGACAAGCCCCGTCGTTCAGGGCCGGGAAGGACAGCGCGGACGGCGACTGGATGCGCCCTTGAGGCTGTTCACGAGGCTGGGGACGGCGACCTTCGGCGGGTATTCCACCAACAAGTGGACGTGATCGCCACCCATCGCTGCTTTGGGTTTGCGTGCAACAAGCTCTTGCTGAAACAAACATAAACTATGATGTATTTGCCTTGACAAATATATTTTTGGCAATAAAATGCGCCGCATGAAAGAGACCCCGATCGCCGAGAACCCACCGCTGGGCCGCGCCAGCGATACACCCAGCCTGGGCATACTGTTGGGCACGGTGCGCGCCGAAATGGTGCGCGCCATCGAGACGGAACTGGCCAGCCAGGGCGTGGATCTGAGCCTCACCCAGTTCCTCATTCTCAAGAAGGCGCAGCAGCTTGGTCCGGCATCGGCCACCGAACTTGCTCGTGCCGTGGAGCTCGATGGCGGCGCGATGACGCGTCAGCTGGATCAGCTGGAGCGTAAAGGTTTTCTGGCCCGAACGCCCGACGCCCAGGATCGACGGGCGTTGCGTATTGCGCTCACCGCGGCAGGCAAGAAGGTCTGGCGCAACACCGCGTCCGTCTGCCACCAGCACGTGATGAGCGCGGCCCAGAGCTCGCTGGACAGCACCGAACAAGCCCAACTGTACGACTACCTGAGCCGCGTGCTGCACGCGTTGCGCGACAAATCATGAACCCGCCCGGATCCACCCCCATGCGCCTGCACCTGCTTGCGGCCACGGCTGCCCTCACGCTGGTCCTGGCCGCCTGCGCCAATAGCGGTGGTCTGCACCCGAATAGCGCGCCGATCGACCCCTCGTCACTGAAGACCGCACACAGCCTCGGCGGTGTCGTCATGTCGGCAGCGGCGTGGCCGGCCACGGACTGGTGGATCGGGCTGGGCGATACCCAGCTGGATGCCCTGATCGGCGAGGCCCTGCAGGACAACCCGCAGCTCGCCGTGGCCGACGCGCGCGCACGCGCCGCGCAAGCCGAAGTGGGCATCGCCGACGCCGCGCGCGGCCCCAGCGTGAATGGCGGCGCCAGCATCGCCGGCGCCCGCTTCCCCGCCGGTACGCTGATCGGCAACAGCCACTTCAGCGTGGCGCAGTATGCCTACGCCAGCTTCAAGTGGGACCTGGATCTGTGGGGCGGCAAGCGTGCCGCCTGGCAGGCGGCGCTGGGCGCCTCGCGCGCGGCCGACATCGACGCGCGGGCGGCGCGCATCGAGCTGTCCGGTAACGTCGCGCGCGCCTACGCGCAGCTCGGCTACGCGTTTGCGCAGCAGGATCTCGCCGCGGGCGAGTTGCAGCGTGCGCAACAGTCGCGCACGCTGACCGCGCAACGCGTGGCGGCCGGCATTGATAACCAGATTGCACTGAAGCAGTCCGACGGTGAAGTGGCGACGGCCGAGCAGGACGCCGCGCTGGCCCAGCGCGCGGTCGATGCTGCGCGCTCGTCGCTGTCGGTGCTGCTGGGCAAGGGTCCGGATCGCGGCGACGAGATTGCCCGGCCCAAACTGCTGAGCCCCGCCGAACTGGCGGTGCCCGACAACCTGCCGGTGGAACTGCTCGGCCATCGCGCCGACCTGGTCGCGGCACGCTGGCGGGTCGAGGCGGCGAGCAAGGACATCAAGGCGGCGAAGACCGGGTTCCTGCCCAACATCAGCATCGGCGCGCTGGCCGGCGTGCTGCAGCTGGGTGGCGGCAACCCGTTCACCCTGCCCTCGCGCTTCTACGAGGCCGGCCCCTCGCTGAGCCTGCCGATTTTCGACGGCGGCCGCCTGCGCGCCAACCTGTCCGGCAGGGATGCGCAGTACGACCTGGCCGTGGCGCAGTACAACCAGACCCTGGTTGGTGCCGTCAACGAAGTCGCCGACGATGTCTCGGCGCTGCAATCGCTGACACAGCAGATTGCCGCGCAGCAACGCGCCCAGACCGCCGCGAAGCAGGCCTGGGAGCTGGCGTTGCAACGCTACCGGGCCGGCGTCGGCAGCTATCTGGAGGCACTCAGCGTGCGCCAGCAACTGCTGCTGGCCGACCGCGGCATGGCTGCGCTGCAGGCGCAGCAGGTCGACCGTTCGGTGCAACTGATCCAGGCACTCGGTGGCGGCTACCAGCCGCAAGCCGGTGCACCCGCGCCCCCCTCTTCAACTTTTGCGCATTCCTGAGGCACTCCGCATGTCCGCTCAACCCACCCTCGAGTCCCCTGACGGCCAGGCCGAGGTCAAGAAGACCACGCCGCCACCGAAAAAATCGCGTGGCTTCATGCTGCGCCTGCTCGGCATCGTCGTGCTGTTGGCCGCGATCGGCTGGGGCCTGTGGTACTTCCTGGACGGGCGTTGGTACGAGGGCACCGACGATGCCTATGTCAACGGCAACGTGGTGCAGATCACGCCGCAGGTGCCTGGCACTGTGGTCAGCATCGGCGCCGACGACGGCGACCTGGTGCACGCCGGTGACGTACTGGTGAAACTCGACCCCAGCGACGCCGACGTGGCGCTGGCCGAGGCGAAGGCCAACCTGGCGCTGAGCGTGCGCAAGGTGCGCGGCCTGTATTCCAGCGTCAGTGGCGCGCACGCCGATGTCGCCGCGCGCGAGACCGCGGTGGACAAGGCGCGCTCCGACTACCAGCGGCGCGTGGCGCTGGCCAAATCCGGCGCGATCTCGGCTGAGGAACTGGCCCACGCCAGCGATGCGCTGACCACGGCGCAGAATGCCTTGATCACCGCCCAGCAGCAGTACCAGACCAGCAAGGTGCTGGTCGACGCCACCGTGGTTGCCTCCCACCCTGACGTGCAGGTTGCTGCCGCGAAGCTGCGCGCGGCCTATCTCGCCGATGCGCGCGCCACGCTGCTCGCACCGGTGGACGGCTATGTGGCCAAACGCTCGGTGCAGGTCGGTCAGCGCGTGCAGCCCGGTACGCCGTTGATGGCGGTGGTGCCGCTGCACAACGTGTGGATCGACGCGAATTTCAAGGAAACCCAGCTCACTGACATGCGCATCGGCCAACCGGTGGAGATCGAATCAGACGTCTATGGCGGTTCGGTGAAGTACCAGGGCAAGGTGGAAAGCCTGGGCATCGGCACCGGCAGCGCGTTCTCGCTGCTGCCGGCGCAGAACGCCACCGGCAACTGGATCAAGATCGTGCAGCGCATCCCGGTGCGGGTGGTGTTCACCGACCCCAAGCAGCTGGACCAGCATCCGCTGCGGCTGGGCATGTCGCTCACCGTCGATGTGAGCCTGCACGACCAGAGCGGACCGACCCTCGCGCAGCAGGCGCCGACCCAGCCGATCTTCAGCACCGACATCTACCGGCAACAACTGAAAAAAGCCGACGCGGCGATCAAGCAGATCATCCACGCCAACATGGCCGGCGGGAAATAAGAACCGCGGATGCGCGATGCAAATCTATCCCCCGTAGGAGCCCGCTCGCGGGCGATGCCGTTGCTCTTGCGATTCCCGATTCCACACCAAGCAGCATCGCCCGCTAGCGGGCTTCTACGCAGCCTTTTTTGACCAACGCAGATGACCACCCAATTTCGCCCACCCAATCTGGCACTGAGTACGGTCGGCCTGTCGCTGGCCACCTTCATGCAGGTGCTGGACACCACGATTGCCAACGTCTCGCTGCCGACCATCGCCGGCAACCTGGGCGTCAGCAACGACCAGAGCACCTGGGTGATCACCTCGTTCGCGGTGAGCATGGCGATCTCGCTGCCGCTGACCGGCTTTCTCTCGCGCCGCTTCGGCGAAGTGCGCCTGTTCACCGCCTGCACCTTGCTGTTCGTGGCGGCCTCGTTCATGTGCGGTATTTCGCAAAGCATGGGCATGTTGCTGCTGTTCCGCGCCGTCCAGGGCGCGGTGGCCGGACCGATGTACCCGATCACGCAGAGTTTGCTGATCGGCATTTATCCGCCGGCCAAGCGCGGCATGGCGCTGGCGCTGCTGTCGATGGTGACGGTGGTGGCGCCGATCGCCGGGCCGATCCTCGGCGGCTGGATCACCGAGAACTATTCGTGGCCATGGATCTTCTTCATCAACGTGCCGATCGGCATCTTCTCCAGCGTGGTGATCGCCAACCAGCTGCGCGGCAAGGTCGAGAAACTCGAGCGACCGCGGGTCGACTACGTCGGCCTGATCACCCTGATCATCGGCGTGGGCACGCTGCAGATCGTGCTGGACAAGGGCAACGACGCAGACTGGTTCCACTCCAACTTCATCATCGTCGCCAGCATCATCTCGGCGATCGCGATCGCGATCTTCCTGATCTGGGAGCTGACCGACGCGGATCCGATCGTCGACCTGAAGTTGTTCCGCCACCGCAACTTCACCACCGGCACGCTGGCGATGGTGCTCGGCTACGCCGCGTTCTTTTCGATCGCGCTGCTGGTGCCATTGTGGCTGCAGCAGAACCTGGGCTACACCGCAACCTGGGCCGGCTTCGCCACCGCGCCGCTGGGCGTGATCCCGGTGCTGCTGACCTTCTTCGTGGGCAAGTACGCCATGCGCATGGATCTGCGCCTGCTCGCGGCAGCGTCATTCCTGGTGATGGGCGCGACCTGCTTCATGCGTGCGGATTTCTACCTGCAGATCGACTTCTATCACGTGGCGATGGTGCAGCTGCTGCAGGGTCTCGGCGTGGCCTTGTTCTTCATGCCGACGCTGACCATCCTGTTGTCGGACCTGCAACAGGGTGAGATTGCCGCCGGCTCGGGCCTGTCCACCTTTCTGCGCACGCTCGGCGGCAGTTTCTCCGCCTCGATCACCACCTTGATGTGGACCCGCGGCGCGGTCAACCACCATGAACTGCTGGCCGAGCACATCACGCCCTACAACCCGATCAGCCAGGCCGCGATGGAGCAGTTCGGCCATGGCAACCCGCAGCTGGGCGGTACCGTGATCAACGACATGATCACCCAGCAGGGATTCCAGATCTCCTTCAACGAGGTGTTTCATGCCCTGGGCTGGATCTTCCTTGGCCTGATGCTGGTGATCTGGCTGGCCAGGCCACCGTTCACCCCGAAGGCGGGGCGCATCGCCGGCGGGCATTGAGCGATCCGGCGAAGGCACGGCAGGTTACAGGTCGAACCCCACCCCGATCAACGCCATGGTTTCGCCACGATTGGGCTCGTGCAGGGAGCCGTTGGAGATGTGGCGAACCTGCACGCTGAAACGTCGGCCCTGCCAGCCGAGCGTGCTGACGAACTCGTAAGGGCTGCTCAAGGCCTGGGTGCGGGCGCTGTTGAAGGCTGGTTGAAAGCTCAGGAACAAGTGCCGGTACCAGTGGTTGGCGTCGCCGTACTGGACGCGCGCACCCGCCGCCAGCAACCACGCATCCTGCCGCGTGGTGTAGCGCGCGCCGCGGAAGCGGGCGAGGTCGCGACCATGGATCCAGCCCAGCGACACGTCCGGCGACCAGGTCCAGTGACTGTCGCCGATCCGATGGGCGGCGAACACGCTCTCGACGAACAGCACGTTGGTCGCTTCACTGTCCATGTAACTGCGCCCGGCTTGCACCTGTACATTGGCGGCAGCGGCCGGCATGGCCAACACGGCAAGCGCAAGGCCGGCGGCCATGCCGCGGGCGGGGGTTGAAAACTTCATGATCAGCCTCGAGATGGAGAATCGTGCAAGGTATAGTGTACCGTAAAGTTCACCAAACCCGTCACGTAGGTCTGAAGCGGAATCCACGCGCGATCCGGCGGCGTAGTTGTCCGATCCGGCGCCAACACCCAGCACCACGAGATTGACTGTCGCACCTGCCCGCGACGTCTCGCGGAAACACGAAACCCCGACTCGGGTCGGAGCCCCGGGGTCGATTCATCGCGTGCCCGCCGCCTGCAGGCTAGGGCTGTCCAGGTCCAGCGGGGTGGATTCCAGCAGCACCGCATCGGGGTGTTGCTTGCCGATCGCCGTGGCAAATTGTGCGGCAGTGCCGACCACCACCACGTGGCTGGCATCGCCATCGAGATGCTTGCGTGCGTACTTCTCGATCTGCTTCGGCGTGACCGCCTGCACCTGCGTGATGTATTGGCCGATCTCGTCCAGCTTGACACCGTAGATCGCCAGCTCGGCGATCTGCTCGGCCAGGCCTGCCGTGGTTTCCAGGCTGCGCCCATAGCCGCCGATCAGGGTGGCCTTGCGCGCGGCCAGCTCGTCGGCGGACACGCGCGAGCTGCCGAGCCGTTTGAACTGCCCGAGTATCAGCTCGACCACCTGCGGCGCCGACGGATTCCTGGTCTGCGCCGAGGCCAGCCAGATGCCGGCGTTGCCCAACGATTGCAGGCGACTGCCGGCGCCGTAGGAAAGGCCACGCTTGATCCGGATCTCCTCGTTCATGCGCGCCGAGTGCGAACCGCCGAGCACCGCATTGGCCACCGTGCCGTCACCAGCGGCAGGCCGGCACGGCGCACGCTGATCACCTCGAGCCCGTTGGGCAGGGTCTGCGCGGTCGGCGTCGGCACGGTCAGCTGCGGCGCCGGTCCCGGAGTCGGTGGCGTGGTGGGGAAGCTGCCGGCCGCGGTCGTAGCTGCCCATGCGCTGCCGGAAGCAAGCAGGATGGCCGTCAAGGCGGCCATCCGAAGATAGTGGGTGCGGCTCATTTCGCAGCTCCCTTGGCGGCGGCCGGCGCGGCCTTGGCCTGCGGCAGGTAGTCGATGGTGACCTTCTTCGCGCCGGTGACATACTTTTGCAACACCCGGTGCACGTCCTGCGCGCTGACCTTCTGCAAGGCAGTCAGGTCATCGTTGACGTCCTCCACGTTGCCGTCGATGAGGCTGGCCTCGCCCAGTGCGAAGGCGATGCCCTGCGCGGTCTGGCGCTGCTTCAGTGCGCTGGTGAGCAACAGGGTCTTGACCTTGTCCAGTTCGGCCGCGGAAATCGGCTGGGTCGCGAGCCAGATGATCTCCTCGTTCAGCAGCTTCTCTGCCACGGCCGGCGGGTGCCCGCTGGCGAGGATCGCGTAGACGGTGAACAGGCCCGGCCCGACCCGCGCATCGGCGTCGGCACCTATCTCCCGGGCAACCTGGTGGCGATACACCAACGACTGGTGCAGCCGCGAGGAATCGCCCTGCGACAGCAAGGCGGCGGCCACCTGCAGCGGGATGCGGTCGGCACGGTCCGAGGCCGGCGGAATCAGCCAGGTCATTGCCACCGCAGGCAACGGCGCGGTCTCGCTGGTGACGGTGAAACGTCGATTCTTCTTGCGCGCCGGTTCCTTCGCGGTGACCTGCGGGATCGGCGTAGCCGGCTTCGGGATCCGGCCAAAGTACTGATCGACCCAGGCGTCAAGCTGCTTCGGGTCGAAGTCGCCGGCCACGATCAAGGTGGCGTTGTCGGGGCGATAAAAGGTGTTGTGGAAGTCGATCACGTTTTGCAGCGAGGCCGCTTCCAGATCGGCGATGCTGCCGATCGTCGGGCGCTGGTACGGATGCACCGTGTAGGAGTGCGGGTCGATCGCGTTGAACAGCTTGCCGTAGGGGTTGGCCAGCACGCTCTGGCGGTATTCCTCTTCCACCACCGCGCGCTCGGACTTGAAGTTTTCCTCATCCACGTTGAGGTTGGACAGCCGTTCGGCCTCGGCCCACAGCAGCGTCCTGAGGTGGTTGCTCGGCACGATCTCGAAATAATTGGTGACGTCGTCGCCAGTGGAGGCATTGTTGGCGCCGCCCACATCCTCGGTGAGCCGGTCCATCTGCTCGGCATGCATGTGCCTGGTGCTCTTGAACATCAGATGCTCGAACAGATGCGCGAAGCCGGAGCGCCCGTGCGGATCGTCCCTGGAGCCGACGTGGTACCACATCTGCACCGCCACGTTCGGGCTGGCGTGATCCTCCACGCTGAGCACCTGCAAGCCGTTGGACAGCGTGCGCTGGTGGTACGCAAGCGGCGGGATGCTCAGTTCGGCGGCGCTCGCGCACGGTGCGCCCGTGGCGGCGAACAGGAAAAGGGAAGCCAGCAGCGTGGCGGGATGCAGTCGCATGGTCATTCCTGCGCATTCCTTTCGACGGTAGTGCGCCACCTTAGCAAGCCGGAGGACGCCGCGAGTATGACTTCTGGCCCATTTCTGGCGGGCTTCGGTCGGGTGTTCCATTCCGGCCGGCTCGGTGAGCCTGTCGCAGTTGGTCTCAAAGGATCAAGGTGATCTCGCTGATCTCGCTGATCTCGCTGTTCGCCGGCGCCGGCCGGCTGCTGACCGCGATCGCGCTGAGCTGCATGAGCAGTCCGGCCTTGCCGCAGTATCGGCACGGCACGGACAGAAGTGGCAGGCCTGATGCCCGACTGCGTTCGGCGCGGATCACGGGGCCGTCTGCAACTTGCCCAAAGCCTTCAAGCGCTGCTTCTCCGCCCGCCGCTCCTTGTGCGCTACCTTGCGGATCTTGCGGTCGTGGTTCCACAGATAGATCGCCGGGGTGCTGAGCAAGGTCAGCAGCTGCGAGACGAGCAGGCCACCGACGATGGCGATGCCCAGCGGCTGGCGCATTTCCGCGCCGATACCGAAGCCGATCGCCAGCGGCAGCGCCGCGCCCATCGCGACCAGCGTGGTCATGGTGATCGGGCGGAAGCGCACCAGCGCGGCCTCGCGGATCGCGTCGGGGGCGGACATGCCGTGTTCGCGTTCCCGGACCAGGGCGAAGTCGACCATCAGGATTGCGTTCTTCTTGACGATGCCGATCAGCATCAGGATCGCGATGATCGCCATCAACGAGAGCTGGGTCTGGGTCACCAGCATCGCCAGGAAGGCGCCGGCGCCGGCGGCGGGCAGGGTGGACAGGATGGTCAGCGGATGGCCGAGGCTCTCGTAGAGAATGCCGAGCACGATGTACATCGCCAGGATCGAACCAAGCAGCAGCACCATGCCATTGGACTGCGCCTGCTTGAGACGCTGGTTGGCGCCGGTGTATTCGACCTTGACGTCCGACGGCAGGTGTACCACATAAGCGGCCTGGTTCACCAGCGCGATGCCGCGATCCTGGGTCACGTCCCTGGCCAGGTTGTAGCTGATCGTGACGGCCTGCAGCTGGTTGTGATGGCGCACGCGCAACGGCGTGATGGCCGGTTCCATCGTCGCCAGCGCGGACAGCGGAATCATCCGGCCCTGTTCGCTGCGCACGCGGACATTCAACAGCGACTGCGGGCTCAGGTTTTCATCCGGACTGCTGTTGAGCACCACCGCGTACTGGTTGATGTCCGAGTAGATCTGCGACACCTGGCGCTGACCGAACGCGCTGTACAGCGCGGTGTCGATTGCGCCCATGCTGACATGCAGACGGGCGGCGGCTTCGCGATCGACCTGCAGTTGCTGCTGTTTGCCGACCTGGTCGAACGGACTGCTGACGTCACGGAATTCCTTGATCGTGCGCAACTGGCGCACCATCTTCAGCGCCCACGGCTGCAGGTCGCCGCCGCCGGTACTGGTGAGCTGGAATTCATACTGGCCGCCCTTGTCGCCGCTGCCACCACCGCCGAGGAATTGCGACGCACTCACGGCGACTTTCACGTCGGGCAGCCGGTCGTACTGTTTCGACAGGCGCTCGATTACCGCCTTGATTTTGTCAGGGCGCTCGCCGGGCCCGTCGCCGCGTGGTTTGAGGTCGACGAACATCTGCGCGCTGTTGCCGACGGCGCCGTCGCCGCCGTTGCCACCGAGCATGGTCAGCTGGTCGAGCACGGCCGGATCGGCCTGCATGATCTTTTCAACCTGCTGCGCACGGGCGGCCATCAAGGTCGGCGAGATGTTGGCGTCGGCTTCGATATCGACCTGCAGCTGGCCGGTGTCCTCGTCGGGCATGAACGTGCCGCCGGCGGTCTTCACCACCGCCACGCCCAGCGCGACGGTCAACAGCAGCAGCAGCAGCGGCTGCCAGCGCATCAGGCGACGGTGACGCATGGCCCAATCCAGCGCGCGTTCGTACTGGCGCAGCAGGCCGCGGTCGAAACGCGCCAGCGCCTGTTCGAGCCGGCCCGGCGGCCGCGGCGGTACCGGTTCGTGCTTGAGCAGGTGGCCGCACAGCGCCGGGGTCAGGGTGAGCGAGACGATCGCCGAGATCACCACGGCGGCCGTCAACGTCACCGAGAATTCGCGCAGCAGCAGGATCAGCACGTTGTTGCCGAACAACAGCGGCGCGAACACCGCCACCAGCGACAGCGTGATTGAGACCACGGTGAAGCCGATCTCGCGCATGCCGGTCAACGCCGCCGGCAGCGGCGCCATGCCCTGCTCCATGTGGCGCACGATGTTCTCGATCACCACGATCGCGTCGTCGACCACGAAGCCGATGCTCAGCACCAGCGCCACCAGCGACAAGGTGTTGAGCGTGTAGCCGAGCAGCCACATCACCACGAACGCGCCGGCCAGCGACAACGGTACGCTGAGCATGGCGATCAGCATCGGGCGCGTGCGGCGCAGGAACACCAGCATCACCAGCGCCACCATCAGGATCGAGATCAGCAGGGCGACCTTGACTTCGTGCAGCGCCGACCTGGTGGTCTGGGTGAGATCGAACACCGGCATCATGCTGACATTCGAGGGCAGCGCGGCGGCCAGCTGCGGCAGCCGCGCGCGGATCGCCGCCACTGTCGCCACCGCATTCGCCTCCGGTCGCTTGGTGATCTGCAGCCCGACCGCGCGGGCCCCGTTGAACCAGGCCGCCTGGTATTGATCCTGCTGGCCCGAGTAGACGGTGGCCACATCGGACAGGCGCACCGGCGCGCCGTTGCGCTCGGCGATCAGCAGGTGTGCGAACTCGGCCGGCTCGCGCAAGCCATCGCTGGCGCTCACCGTCATCTGCGTGCGCCCGTCGCTGAGGATGCCTTGTGGCGAGCTGACGTTGGCCGCGCGCACGGCGTTGGCCACGTCGTTGGCGGTGAGCCCCTTGGCCGCCAGCGCGCGATTGTCCAAGTCGATGCGCACCGCGTGCGGGGTGCCGCCGAACACCTGCACCTGCGCCACGCCGTCGATCTGCGCCACCGCGGGTTTGAGCAGGGTATCGGCCAGGTCGAACAGCTTGTCCTGCGGCACGCCATGGGAGGTCAACGTGAGGAACAGGATCGGGATCTGCGAGGTATCGAACTTGAAATACTGCGGCGGCGCAGGCATGCCCGAGGGCAGGTCGACCGCCGCGGCGTTGAGTGCCGCCTGCACATCGCGTGCGGCGCTGTCGGCAGTGCGGCTGAAGTTGAAGCGCACGCTTATCCCGACCCGGCCCTCGCTGGCATTACCGTACATGTCGTCGATGCCGGGGATCTGCCCCAGGTGCCGCTCCAGCGGGGCCAGCACGGTATTGGCCATGGTCTGCGCACTGGCGCCGGGCATGTTTGCCACCACGTAGACACCGGGGAAATCCAGCGATGGCAGCGCGGCCACACCCAGCAGCAGGTAGGCCCACAGCCCAGCCAGGATCAGCCCGATCGCCAGCAGTGAGGTACCCGCCGGGCGGCGGATCAGTGGCGCGAACACGTTCATGTCGCGACTGTACCCGACCGGGGCCTGTGCAATCGGGACCGCAGAGCGATGTGAACTGCTTTCATGCCAACGTTATGCCAGTCGGCAGCCGTCTGCGTATGTGCCTGAAGTACACACCGTGTCGAAAGGCATGGGGCAAGAAAGGCGCACGGACGGTAGATACCGTCTTGGCCACCCTCATGCAAGGGCGACTTTGGGGTCAAACGGGGTGGCGGAATGGATGACCCCCCAGGCGATGTGCAGCAGCTTGCGCATCGCTGCGCCGAGGGCGAGCTTGCGTGGTTTGCCGCGAGCGACCAGTCGCTCGAACAGGGCGCGCACGGCGACGTTGTGGCGGATGGCGGTCATTGCGGGCATGTACAGCTTGGCGCGCAGCAGAGCGTGGCCGATCTTGGACAGGCGGCTTTGGCCCTTCCATTTGCCCGATTCGCGCACGGCCGGATTCATGCCAGCGAAGGCGTCGAGCTTGCGGGGGTCGTCGAACCGGCGCAGGTCCCCCACGCAGCCCAGGACGAAGGCTGCAGTGAGCTCGCCGATGCCCGGGATGGAAGCCAGCAGGTCGCTGTCTCGGCGCAAATCTGGGTCGGAGTCAATGTGGTTGTGAATGGCCTTTTTCAGGTCCGCGATCTGTGCGTCCAGCGTCTCGATCAGCTGGCTGATCGATGGATTGACCGAGGGGTCACTGACGTCGAGCCGGTTGCGCTCCATCTGGCGCATGCCCTCCAGATCGTTGAGCCGATGGATCAGGGCGCGCAGCCGCCGTTGCGCCGGGGTCGGTGGCACCCATGGGCGCAGGTTCGCGGCGTGTTGCTGGGCGAGCGCAAAACGAGCCAGCAGCTTGGCGTCAGTGCGATCGGTCTTGGTCCGCGACAGTTCGCTCTTGGCGTAAGCGGCAACCTGGGCCGGGTTGATCACGTATATGATCACGCCGTGCTCGACCAGGAAGATGGCCAAGGCTTCGTGGTAGATACCGGTCGCCTCCATGCATACGCCCGCCTCAGGCGCGTGTTGAGCCAACCAGTCAGCCAGCAGAGCAAAGCCTGCCGGCGTGTTGGGCACTTTACCCTTGGTTCGATACTTGCCTTTCGCCTCCAGCGGCGTGGCAACGTCAAAGGTCGCCTTGGCAATGTCGACGCCGACCATGGATGGGGTCATCAGAGAGCTCCTTGGATTGAGATTGAGTCTGCAATCATCGAAGATCCGCCACGCCGATCCTTACGCGTGCAGGCTCTCGCCAGAGGCGGGCCTAAGATACCGTTGCGGCTCGCGGCAGATAAAACGGGACGGGGGCGCGAATCTACGCAACAGGCGCAAAGCCTTGGGAGCCCGACGGCGTCACCCCGTCCCCACCGATGATCAGTCGGCGACTCTCTCCCGCCTACGGGGGAGAGTCAACACATAAGGAGCCCGCTCGCGGGCGATGCTTTTGCTCTTGTTGTTGTTCTTGCTTTTGCGATTCCCGATTCCCGATTCCCGATTCCCGATTCCCGATTCCCGGCAAAGAGCATCGCCCGCGAGCGGGCTCCTATACTGGCCCCGGGCACCCGAAGAACATTGTCCGCCGCTCAATGCACCCAATGGCCACTGCGCTGACGCGGCGGCGTTTCGTCATTCTCGTCGGGGCGTTGCTGCAGCACCATGGTCTCCACTTCCGCTTCGGTGGCCGGCTTGGACTGCCAGTACTGGCTGACCGCATGCAGCACCATCGGCACCTGAGCCAGGCACTCGTCGTATTCGTCGTCGCTGAGCTTCTCGAATTCCGCCTCGGCGCTGAGTACACCTTCGTCTACCGCCAGCGCCATGACCGGACCGAGCAGTTCCATCAGTTGGGGGTCCTCGGCCAGCCGGTTTTCCCACAGCGCAGCACGCAAGTCGATGCCGCGGCTGAAACCTTCGCACCAGCCGGCGGCGGACAGCAGCGGGCCGGTTTCTTCGGTGACGACCTCGCCCAGGATCGGCTCGTAGGCTTCGACATCGAGTTCGGCACTGATCGAGTCGTTGAGCTTGGCCAGCAGGGCCAACACGCGATTGCCTTCGTTTTCATCCTCGAACGGTTCGTGCAGCACTTCATGCAACCACTCGTCCGGCAGCACCAGCAGCGGGCCAACCGCCAGCGCACTGAGCAGGCCGTGGACGCCGTCCAGCAGTAGGTCGCGTTCGCCGGTGTGGGCGCGCAGGTAGCGATCCAGTTCGTCCAGTTCGTTGTCGTCCAGCGAGCTGGGCCATTCGTTCTTTGCAGTCATGTCGTTCAAATGTCCAGTTCCAGCGTCACCGGGGTGTGGTCGGAGGGCCGCTCCCAGCGCCGCGGTTCACGGTCGATCGCCGCTGTCGTGGCGGCGGGCTTCAGGGCATCGCCGATCAGGATCAGGTCGATGCGCAGGCCTATGTTGCGGCGGAACGAGGCTTGCCGGTAGTCCCACCAGCTGTAGTGGCCGGGGTCGGACTCGAACAGCCGGAAGCTGTCGTGCAGGCCCAGCTCGGTGATCGCCTTGAGCGCAGCGCGCTCCGACGGCGAGCACAGGATGGCATCGCCCCAGGCCACCGGGTCGTAGACGTCGCGGTCATCCGGGCAGATGTTGAAGTCGCCCAGCACCACCAGGTTTGGGTGACGCTCGTGTTCGCGGGCCAGGAATTCGCGCACCCTGGCCAGCCAGTCCAGCTTGTAGGCGTATTTTTCGTCGCCGACCGCCTTGCCGTTGACCACGTACAGGTCGACCACGCGCAGATCGCCGATGCTGGCGGCCAGGATGCGCCGCTGCGGGTCGTCCAGGCCGGGGATGTCGGTGATGATGTCGGTCGGCGGGTCGCGGGCCAGGAGCGCCACCCCGTTGTAGGTCTTCTGGCCCGAATACACCGCCCGATAGCCGGCCGCAGCCAGTTCATCAACCGGAAACTTCGCGTCCTCCAGCTTGGTTTCCTGCAGCGCCACCACGTCGGGCTTGGCGTCGGCCAGCCACTGGGCCAGGTGCGGCAGGCGTACCTTCAGCGAGTTGACGTTCCATGAGGCGATCTTCATGCGGGCATTGTAAAGGATGCCCCGATCTGGCCGCTGCCGGGGCCGGCAACCACCCGGTGGGGCCTCCGCCAGGTATTTGCGGCAGAAAGCCACCGAAACCGCCAGTTCCAGTGTATGCTGCGGGTGCGAGTATCCCGGGCGACCGGGATGGCTTGCCCATCTTGCGGTCAAGTGCATCTCGCTCCAAGCCGCAAATCATCCATGCTTCAAAGGTAAAGTTACATGTCGGATCGTCAGAGCGGTACAGTCAAGTGGTTCAACGACGCCAAGGGTTTTGGCTTCATCACGCCGGAAAGCGGTGATGACCTGTTCGTGCATTTTCGCGCGATCCAGGGCACGGGATTCAAGTCCCTGCAGGAAGGTCAGCGCGTCACGTTCATCGTCACCAAGGGCCAGAAGGGCCTGCAGGCTGAGGAAGTCCAGGCGGCCTGAAGTCGCATAGACTCAAACGCCTGAAAAGTAAGGGCCCGCTTCGGCGGGCTCTTTTTTGGTGCGCCCGCCAGGGCCTACATGCTTGGACGTTGGCCTATGGGGGCAAAGCGTCACGAAGCTCCAAGAGTAGACTGGCGATGTAGCCGCACGGTGCGTTGGATTCGGATTGCGGGAGGATGTGCATCGCAGCAAGCGAAGCCTCGTCAAGGCTGGGTTGCAAAGCCAGAATCTCGGCAAGTGGCGTCGGCGTTACCGTAAAGCCCCGCAGCGGCAGATCGGGCGGCGAGTGGCTCGCGATGCTGGCAAGCAAATCGATCTTCTCTTGTGGCCACGCGCGGCCCAGTCCCTTGGGTTCGACAAAACACAGTGCTTGCCGCTCGCCGCGCTTCAGCCACAACAGAAAATCCGGATAGAAACCTGCGCCGGTGAAAAAGCCCAAGCCGGTGCGAGCTTGGTTGCGCAACAGATAGATTTCGTGACCTTGCCACTTCGTATCTTCGGCGTGTGCGTTCCAGAATTCGCGCAGATCGAAAACAAAACGCGCTTCACTCTCCACCAGTGCAGACGGGCTCATGCGCGCTCCCGACTCGGCGTTCCCGAACAGCGCAAGCTGGCCGTTGCGTTCTACGAATGGCTGATCGACAAATAGCGGTGCGTACAGGTGACGGTCGAAATACATACGTGGGAGCGGTGTGCTGCCTTCATCAGCACTTTCGACTGTGGCCAGTTTCAGCAGCTCTTGCACCCGTGCGCTGACGTCGCCCACGCCGACGCTTTCATCCAGTAATGCCAGTAATTTCGCAGCCGATTCGGCACCGAGGATCCCGCCGCGTTGGCATTCCTCCACGCGACTTCGCAACTCCGCGACGATGTCCTCGCGCGTCTCGGCCTCGATGCGCACCGCCAGCATGGACTCCCCGTCCACATCATAGCGCGGAAAATTAGGGTTATCCGCCACTTTCAATGGGGCGGCCTGCATTCGTGCAGAGTAGAATTCGCGCCGGCTGCGGTTGAGCGCGTTGTCCAGCGCGCGCGCAACGCACTCCGCGGCAAGGGACGCACGGCGGTGAATAACGGCCGCGTCGTCTCCGCTCAATTCACCGGATTGCGCTTGCACCACCGATCCTTCGCCCAACGCCACGGCCAACGAAGGGGACAACGCAATGCGGGCCACCGGGTTGCGGCGGCGCCACTCCAACGCAGCGTCGTACAGTGCAGCCGCGTCGAGCCAACCGGCTACCTTGTAGTCTTGGCGCGACGCGACTCCGAGCGCGGCCGCTACTCCGATGCCCGTGGTCAGCGTCAGACCACCCTCCAGCGTGAGGCGTGCTGCGTCGCGTGTCGGATCGGGCAAGACCACGCCGTCGAAGGCGACGTCATCACCCGTCAGCGTCAACAGGCCCAGCACATCCACAGGCGGCGCGTGCTCGCGCAACGGCCAGAAATGCACGGCACGCGCCACGCCTTCGTGGCGCAGGGTTTCAACGAACTTCTGCAGGTAATCGGCGCGCACACCGAACACGTTGAGCGTTTCCAGCAGACGCACGGTTTCCGGCGCGGTAGCTCCTGCGCGTTTCAGGCTCATGCCTTTACCGCGCAGGCGCACGCCGCGGCCAAACATCTGCACGATTTCGCTGCCGGCGCCGCGACCCACGTTCATAAGCGCCATCGCCGAGACTCGCCACGACGACCAGCCTTCCACGAACATCTTTGCGCCAACCAGGAAGCGCAGGTTGTCGTTGGCCTCGATCCGGGCGAACAGCGAACCTGCGAGTTTGTCATCTTCGCCCACGTCCAGCTTGCCGCCCTTGCGCACCTGCTCCACGAATTTCTTCGCCTCGCCCACACGCACGACGCCACAGTAGCGGTCATCGGCCGCGCCGGTGGAGCGCAGACCGATTTCGTTATCAGACAACAGGTGCAGTCGCAGCCGGCCAGCGCCTCCAAATAACTGTATTTGCGCATCTGTAGCCAATGCGTGCCCATCAGTGTCCTTGAGTGCGCCAAAGTCCAACGGATCGCCTTCGAGCGCACTCTGCATCGCCGCCACGTCGCGGCGCACGCGATCGAATTGCTTCGCGAGCCATACGGTGTCGCGCGCCGCATGGTCCAAGAATCCAAGCAATTCCGCTACATCGGAATTTTCAGCCGTCACCGACCTGCCCAAGGCCACCCACAACGGCGAGGCGAGCCGATATTCGGCCAGCATGGTCGGGTTGGCCGTGGTTTCGCGCACCTGGCGGTAGAAGGACAGAAGCCCAGCACCCAGGGTCAAGTCGCTGCCGTCGCGCGCCGGGGCATTCAGGATGCGGAAATCCTTGCCAAAGCCATCACCGTGGAACCGCGCATAGCCGAAATCCACGACCGCGCATTTGGCGTATTCGTCGTATAACTGGGCGTCGCCGGCTGCCATCTGCGCAAAGGTTGCCGAATACTCGAAGACGAAGCCACGACTTTCGGGCGTGTTGCCCGCGGCCAATGCCTCGCGGATCGCGCGCCATTCGCGCTCGCCTTTGCTGTCGGCACTAGACGTGCCGCCCTTGTGGCCTTCGTCCACCAGCAGCAGGTTTGGTCCTTCGTAGCGCGATACCGGCTCGGACACGCCTTTCTTCGGCCGTCGCGCGCCCTTGTCGTCCACGTAGAACTTCGTGATTTCGACGATGCGAACGCCGAGGTCGCCGAGTCCGGACAACGCCAATTCCGTGCGATGTTGACTCGACAACGCTTCGTTCGGCGTAAGCAGCAGAATGTTGTCCGGCGCGAACAGACGGTAATCGAGGAATTGCAGCAGGTTGACGTGCAGCAACAGCGTCTTGCCGCTTCCGGTGGCCATGAAGCAGGCGAGCTTGCGCAGGTCCTCTGGCTTGTACGGCGAGAGGAATGGTGCAAATGACTGGCGCTTGACTTCCAGCGCGCGCAATAAGGGGCCTTCACCGGATTTCAGCAGATCGAGCGTCATTTCCGTCAACAGCGCCGCCAGCCACTGGAAATACGTCAGCCGGAAATCCGGTCTGCCACCCCCGACACGCGCCTCGTGGCGGCGGATGTTGGCGTCGTATTGGCGCAGCTTGGCATCCGAAACGATGCGACCGGCGCGGCTGAGCAATGCATCGACGAAGCCGCCGCCTTCAATGGCCGATTCACTCAGTCGGCGCAGCAAATCACCGTAACGGCCACCAAGTTGATCGGTCAGGTATTCCAGCAACACCAACGAACGCGCAAATGGCCGTTGCTTGTAGGCATCGATCGCCACGCCGTGCGCCAGCACGCGTGCGGCGCGACGCGGACGGCCGCGTGTGCGCGAAAGGCTCACGCGTCGCGTTCCATGGGCGCTCGTTCCAGCATGCGCCGGATTACTTCCGGATCCAACGAACGGCCGTTCGGAGAAGACAACACCGCGTCACGGTTGTACCAGATGGTTGCGTAGTCGCCGAGTGAGTGGCCGAATTCGCGAGCGACGATTTGGTCAAGCCACTGCATTTCCTTCTCGGCGTGCTGCTTCAGCTTCTTGCCGATGAGTATGTCGTCGCAGTCACGCAAAAACAGCAGGTGCAACTCTTTCGGCTTGCCGTTGGCATGTGCTTCGATGAACAGATAGCGTGGCGAAGTCTTGTCCGTGCGCGCCACGTCGCGCACCCGAACCGGGTGCAGGCCAAGCAGCAACAATGCGGTCGAGACGATGTCCACTTTTACCAGCGCTGGTGCGCCGTTGACGGTTTGCGGGATCGTGCAATCAAACGGCTTGGCCAACTGCGCGTGGTTCAGCGCTACAGAAGACTTGCCAGCCGCGGCTTCGTATACGTACCGCAGCGGTTCGTCGGCGAAGCTCATCTGCCCACCTCGGCGCGCGTCGGCCTCAGCCGGTAATTCCAGCGCGTCCAGCGAGTCCTCGTAGCGCTCCAGCCGCAGCACCTCGACCAACTTCGGCGAGCGCACCGACCAGTGCGCCTCGGCATCCTCGCCGTCGGCAACCTGCATCGCCACGCCCGGCTTAGGTTTGCCATCCTTCCATTCCGGGCAGGCGATCACCTTGGCCATGCGCGGCAGCAGCACAGTGTCGAAGTATTCGCCTTGCTCCACCAGCACGAATTTTCGCGTGCCGCCGTCGTCGCGATTGAGATTGATCACCGCATGACCGGTGGTGCCGGAGCCGGCGAAAAAATCCGCAACGACAGCCGAACCGCTGGCCACGAAGGGAACCAACTCTTCGATCAAGCCGGTCGGCTTGGGGTTTCTGAACGGCAAGGTGCCAGTGAACAGTGCGCGCAACTCGTTTGCGCCAACGCGACCGTCAAGCGTCAGTATGCTGCTTCGCTTGTCCTCGAACTCGTGTGCGTACACTTTCAACTCGACGATCTTGTTCTCATCGTCACCGAACAGTATGCGGCCTTCCGACAGAAGTTCGTCCATCGTCTCCTTCGGAAAGCGGTAACCCATCAACGGCTGCTTGCACGCTTTGCCAGTCCGAGGATGCTTCACGGCATAGCGATAGCCTTCCTTACCCGGGTTGTGGACGCTCTGGCTTCCCGTATACACACCGCCAACATCGATGTATTTGTAACGATCCAAACGTCCAAGGAAAGCTTTGTTCTCGCGGAACCACTCTCGATACGCCTTTTCCAAGTCCGGCGCATCTTTATACTTCGCGATCAACTCTGCGCCGATGCGTACCAAAGCCTCTTTGGCATCGGAAATCGAACTTTTCCAAGGTGTTGCACGCGCTTCGGTACTGGCGCCGAAACATTCAACATATTCGTGTTCCGTGGCGATCTGAGTCGGGTTGTTGTCGGTAACATTGTGCCAAATGATTTCGCCCAATCGGTTATCGATGCCAAACACTGCGCCAAGCGTGTACTCGAGACGCTCGCGCTCGTTCTGGTCTATGGAAGAAAATAGCGCGGCATGATCGTTCAATGTCTTGCGCGCGGCGGCGAGACGTTCAAACATCATCGTCGCCCAGGTTCCGTGCTTGCCAATCGCGTCGTTGTAGAGGAAGTCGTCCTTGCCGGTGTTATACGGCGGATCGATGTAGATGCACTTCACCCGCTGCTTGTACGCGTATTCCAGCGTGCGCAGCGCAGCGTAGTTTTCCGAATAGATCAGCACGCCGCCGGTCGCGGCTTCGATGTCATCGAACAACGCCAACAACCGGTACCTGAAAGCTTCGTCGAAATGCCGCGTATGGATGCACAGGTGCGGGTACGCCTTCAATAATTCGTTGCCGCGCTTGGCCGCCTTTTTTGCATCCGCGGCCTTGGGCAGCGATTTTTCGCCCAGCCATGCCAGCCATTCGTTGACTTGTGCGGGGTTAGCGCAGGCGTTGGCGATCAACGTTTGCGCCGGCTTGCCTTTCGGGAGCGCGGAGGCGCGCGCCAGCCAATCGCTGGCGAGCACGAACTTGCGCTTTTCGAACAATTGCGCCTGCACGTCCTCAATGGTAGCAAGGAAGGCGATGATGTTGCGTCCGAGATGGCGCACCACGGCCAGCTTTCCACGTTCGCGCATGAGTGCGTCGCCGTCGACGCGGTCCCAGATTTCCAGGAATTCGTTCTTGAGGTAGTACTCCAGCTCGCCAGTCAGGAAGTTGTCGAGCTGTGGGTGCACGAAGAAATCCTGCGTCTGGCCCGCAACATAGCGAGCAACGTGCTTTTTCAGTAACACTTTGTCCACGCCGGACGGAATTTTCGCTTTGCGCGGACCGCTGCCTTCGAGCCAGTTGTTGAGTATGCGTTCCTGTGCACCGCGGCCTTCGACGGCCTCGACATCACCGGCGTCTTCCCCGGATTCTTCTCCGCGCTGGCGCTTCGTCTCGAAGCGCCGCGTTTCATCCTTGTCGAGAGGACGGAACGCTAGCCGCACGCGCAGTTCGCCATCCGCTTCCTCGATGCCTTCAGGCAGGTAATAGCGCTTGGGGCCCTTGACGTTATCCTTTTCCACGTCGGCTTCGGCGACTTCGATGCGGATGGCACGTGCCCCATCGCGCCAGACGTAGCTGCTGAAGCGCTCGCCGCTCTTTACGTAGTGGCTGCCCTTGGTGGCCCACCAGAAGTGGACGTCTTGCCCGTTATACGGCACCGAATAGGCAGCTTTGCGGCCGCGTCGCGGACGGGTGACGAAATCGCCATCGTCGTAGTAGCGCGCGAAAAAGGTGTACAGGTGATGGAAGATGCGGCCTTGTTCGTCTCCGCCGGGCTTGCCGGGCAGTGTTGCCAGCGCCGTGTCGATCTGCCGTCGCAATTCGTTGTCGAGAAACGCATCGATTTCGCGGCGCCGGTAGTTAAGGATGCGATAGATGCCGAAATCCAGTGCGGCCAGGTCAAGCTGCAGGATGTCGTCTTTGAGCAGCTTCAGGAATCGCTCGCGCGCGGTAGTGGCGGATGTGGCAGTCATGACTCGTCCCGTTGGGCAGCCGCGGCATTGTCCCATGCAGCCGCAAGGCGTGCGTCCAGCGTCACCAAGGCGACATGCCGCGTCAGCGCCAATTGAAGGTACGCCGCATCGTAGGCCGAAAGCGCCCAGCGCCGAGCCAGCGCAGACAAGCTCGGCCAGGCCGGTTCGATGCAGTCGATTGCGAGTTGGTCGAGCAATCGGTAGCGTTGGTCGATCTCATCCGCGCGTTGTGGGTAACGGATAAGTTTGGTGGTGCACACGCTGGCCAGCTCGTAACGCAACAAGGTGGGCGCGATGAGATTGCCTGTGATACTGGCGACGATCGGCGCGGCTTCCGGTTCGTCGAACAGCACCGCCGCGATGGCGGAGGCGTCGACGACGGTCGCGTCAGCGGTGGCGGGCATCGCGCTCGCCCCGAACGATGGAGGACGATTCGGCTGGCATGCCAGCGCCGAGCGCGCGCGCGCGCTGCCACAGCGCATCGAGACTGAGCATGTCGGCGCTGGGTGGCGGCGCGCCGGATTTGCACGCGCTGACCTTGCGCCCGCGTTTGTCGGACGTGGTGGCGCCGGTGCGATACACGGCGCGCGGGGGCTCAGACACGCCGGCAGGGGCTGCTTCATCGACGGCGCGCTCCAGCAGCAAGAGCAACTCCTGTTGCTGCGAGCGGCGATTGGCGGCGGCGCGCTGGCGCAGGCCCTCAGCGAGCCGCTCGGGCACTTGTTTGATGGTCAAGGTGACAGGCATTGAAATTGCGACTGAATGGGTATGGATGCATTTTGCATCCATTTTGACTTCACGGCAAGTGCGGGATGGGCCACCAAAGGTCGGCAAGCGCCTGGTGCGGCGCGTTACGCCAGACCGTAGCTGCGCAGCAGCGCCTCGGGTTGCGGCTTGCGGCCGCGGAAGGCGATGAAGCTTTCCAGCGCCGGGCGACTGGCGCCGACGGCGAGAAACTCCTGGCGGAAACGTTCGCCGGTTGCCCGGTCGATCACGCCGTGCTCCTCGAATTCGCCGAACGCATCGGCGCTGAGCAACTCGGCCCACAGATAGCTGTAATAGCCCGCCGCGTAGCCGCCCGCGAAGATGTGGCTGAAGCCGTGCGGGAAGCGCTGCCATGCCGGCGGGTGCAGCACGGCAACCTGCTTGCGCACCTCCTCCAGCACGGCCAGCGTGCGTGCGCCCTGCGCCGGGTCGTATTCCAGGTGCAGCAGGAAATCGAACAGGGCGAACTCCAGCTGGCGCACCAGGAACAGGCCGGCGTGGAAATGGCGCGCGGCGAGCATGCGCTCGAACAGCTCGTCCGGCAGGCGCTCGCCGGTTTCGTAGTGCTGCGCGAACAGATCCAGCGCCGGGCGGTTCCAGCCGAAGTTTTCCATGAACTGGCTGGGCAGCTCCACCGCGTCCCACTCGACCCCGTCGATGCCACCAATCGAGGGCAGCGCGATCCCGGTGAGCAGGTGATGCAGGCCGTGGCCAAACTCATGGAACAGCGTCAGCACATCGTCGTGGGTGAGCAGGGCAGGCTTGCCTTCGGTGGGCGGCGCGAAGTTGCAGGTGAGGAAGGCCACCGGCAACTGCAACTGTTCGCCGTCATCGAAACGCGCGCGGCACACATCCATCCACGCCCCGCCGCGCTTGCCGCTGCGCGCATACAGGTCGACGTAGGCGCCGGCGAACACGCGGCCATCGGCATCACGCACATCGTAGTAGCGCACCTCCGGATGCCACGTATCCACGCTCTCGCGCACGGCCAGGCTGATGCCGTACAGCCGGGTAGTCAGTTCGAACAATCCGTCAATCACCGCCGGCAGCGGGAAGTACGGCTTCAGCTGCTCCTCGTCCAGCGCGTACTGGCGCTGGCGCAGCTTTTCCGCCGCATAGCCGACATCCCATGGCTCCAGCGTATCCAGCCGCAATTCGGCATGGGCGAACTCGCGCAGCGTGAGCAGCTCGTGTTGCGCCACCGGCTTCGCGCGCGACGCCAGGTCATGGAGGAACTCCATCACCTCGGTCGGCGAGGTTGCCATCTTGGTCGCCAGCGACTCCTCCGCGGCATTGGCGAAACCGAGCAGCTGCGCGGCCTCATGGCGCAACGCCATGATCTGCTCGATGCGCTGGCTGTTGTCGAACTTGCCTGCGTCCGGGCCCTGGTCGGAGGCACGGGTCTGGTAGGCCCAATACACCCGTTCGCGCAACCCGCGGTCGGTGGCGTAGTTCAGCACGGCCTGCACGCTGGGTTGCTTCAACGTGACCAGATAGCCATCCAGGCCCTGCTCCTTCGCATACTGGCGCAGCACCGCGCGACCGGATTCGGGAATGCCGGCAAGATCACGCTCGTCGGTAACGGGTTCGTGCCACGCTTCGCTGGCATCGAGCACGGCGTTGGAGAACTCGGTGGAAAGCCGCGAGAGCGTCACCCCGATCTCGCGGTAGCGCGAACGTGCCGGCTCTTCCAGCGCCACGCCGGAAAGCCTGAAGTCGCGCAGCGCATGCTCGACCAGGGCGCGTTCGGGGCGCGGCAGCGCGGCGAAATCCGGCGCATCGGCGAGGGCCTGCACCGCTGCGTACAAGTCGCGGTTCTGGCCCAGCTCGATCGCGTGTTCGGTGAGCTTCTCTTCGGCCGGTCCGTAGACCTCGCGCAAGGCCTCGCTGTCGGCGACCGCATGCAGGTGCGAGATCGGCGCCCACGCACGCGCCAGACGCTGTTCCAGGCGCTCCTGGGTCAGCATTACGCTAGCGAAATCGCGCGGGGCGCCCGGTGCGACCAGCGCGTCGATCGCCGCGCGATAATCGGCCAGCAGTGTCTCGATCGCCGGCGCGACGTGCTCAGGGCGAATTTTCGAGAACGCCGGCAAGGTATCCTCGGCCAGCAGCGGGTTGTCGTGGTTCATGCAGTCTCCTTGGGACCATCAGCGTGGCGTTCGCGCCGCGCGAAATCAAGCGCGATCCCGCGCCGGACGCCGTGCGCGGCTAGAATAGGGCGATGAGTTCCCTGCGCAGCTTCAAAGACATCGCCCCCCGCCTCGGTCAACGCGTCTACGTCGACCCCGGCGCCAGCGTGATCGGCGACGTGGTGCTGGGCGACGACGTGTCGATCTGGCCCGGTACGGTGCTGCGTGGCGACGTCAACCACATCCGCGTCGGCGCGCGTACCAGCATCCAGGATGGCAGCATCGTGCACGTCGCCCACGCCGGTCCGTACGGGCCGGGCTTCCCCTGCCTGATCGGTGAGGGCGTCACCATCGGCCACGCCGCCGTGGTGCACGCGTGCAGCATCGGCGACTACTGCCTGATCGGCATGCATGCCACCGTGATGGACGGCGCCGTGGTGCACAAGCACGGCTTCGTCGGCGCCGGCAGCCTGATTGCGCCGGGCAAGGTGGTCGGCGAAGGCGAACTGTGGCTGGGCAACCCGGCCAGGTTCGTGCGCCGGCTCAGCGACGCCCAGATCGAGCAGTTGCACTACTCGGCGGACCACTACGTGCGGCTGAAAGACGAGTATCTGGCATTGGCTTGATCGAACTGGAACGGCGCTTCCTGGCAACACATCGACGGCGCAAGGTAACCGGCGCCGCCGCCGATCCGGCTGGCCAGGCCTTTCACGCGGCCTGCTGCCGCAACCATCGGTAGACCGGTTCGGTGTCGGGACGCCGGCCGTGCCACAGCGCGAAGGCGTCGGCCGCGGTTTCCACCAGCATGCCGAGGCCGTCGCAGGCGTAGCGCGCACCGGCAGCCCTGGCCCAGCCCAGAAAACCGCTCGCCGCGTTGCCGTAGGAGAGGTCGTAGCAGACCGCGCCGCTGCCGAGCAGGGTGAACGGAAGTTGCAACGCCACGCCGAGCACGCCGGCCGAGGTGGCGTTGACGATCAGGTCATGGCCGCCGAGGTCGGCGAGTTCGTCCCAGTTGCGGGTGCGTGCCCGCGCCGGCTCGCCCATGGCGTGGACCAGCGCATGGGCGGCTTCGGGCGAGCGGTTGACGATGGTCAGCATTTGTACGCCAGCGTCGAGCAGGTGCCAGGCCACGCCGTGTGCAGCGCCGCCGGCACCGAGCAGCAACGCGTGGCGTCCGCGCAGGTCGACGCGATGGCGTTCGGTGAGATCGCGCAGCATGCCGTCGCCGTCGGTGTTGTGCGCGGCCAGGCGACCGTCGGCCAGGCGGGTGAGCACGTTGGCGGTGCCGGCGCGACTCGCCGCAAGGCTGCGCTCATCGCCCAGCGCGAACGCCGCTGCCTTGTGCGGCAGGGTCACATTCGCGCCGGCGCCGCCTGCGTCGAAGAAGCGCCGCACGGCCGCATCGAACTGCGTCGGCGCCGCATCGATCGCGCGGTACTCCAGCTCGATGCCGAACTGCTGCGCGAAAGCGTGGTGGATCCGCGGCGACAAGCTGTGGCTGATGGGATGACCGAACACGGCAAACTGGACTGCGGGCATGCGAATTCCCTGAAGTGATGGCTGGTTCCGATTCTACGCAACGGGTCGCCGAGCCGTAGGGTGGGCACTGCCCGCCCAATGCGGTGAGGACGGTCGCAAGCGGTGAGATGGGCACACGGCAAGCTGCGGGCAACTTCCCGAGGAGACTTCTCATGCGCAGGCAAGTCTTGGCCTCACCGCAGCATCAATCCCTGTTTGCCGCCACCATGCTGTGGTTGTGTGGTGGCGGCTTTTTGCTGATCACCACCCTGGTCCCCGCGCATACCGTCCTGCTCGGCTGGACGCCCACGTTCTGGCTGCTCGCGGCGCCACTGATGGTGCTGCTCGCACTGGAGCCGCAGCTGCCGCGGCAGCTGTTGCGGCGCCGGCGTCCACATCGTTTGCACGGGGTCCACGGCGTGGTCTGGCACTGACGATTCAAGTGGCGCCCTGGCGCTTGCGCTCCATCCGGCGCAGGAACTCGCCCATGATGCGCAAGTAGAGTTCGTCGCCCAGCTGGGCGTCCTCGACGCCGGCGTCGATCGACGGATTGTCATTCACCTCGATCACCACCGGCTTGCTGCCGACCTGCTTGAGGTCGACCCCGTAGAGACCGTCGCCGATCAGGTGGGTGGCCTTCAAGGCCAGCTTGATCACCTCGCCCGGCGCATCCTTCACCGCGATCGTCTCGAAGCCGCCGGATTTGGCCGTGCCGTTGGCGCCGTGGTTGTAGATCTGCCAGTGCCCGCGCGACATGTAGTACTTGCAGGCGTAGATCGGCTCGCGGTTGAGCACGCCGACACGCCAGTCGAAATCGGTATAAACGTATTCCTGCGCCAGCAGCAGGGCGCTGTGCTGGAACAGGCTGCTGGCCGCGGCCGTCAGTGCTTCCTCGTCCTCGACCTTGACCACGCCGCGCGAGAACGAGCCATCGGGAATCTTCAGCACCAGCGGGAAGCCGAGCCTGGCGACGACTTCCCTGGTGCTATTGCTGTCGTCGCGGTAGAGGATTTCGGTGCGCGGCACGGCGAGCTTGCGCGACACCATCAGGTCGTTGAGGAAGATCTTGTTGGTGCAACGCAGGATCGAGGTGGGGTCGTCCATCACCACCATGCCTTCCTTCTCGGCGCGGTGGGCGAAGCGGTAGGTGTGGTTGTCGCTGGCGGTGGTTTCGCGGATGAACAGGCCGTCGTATTCGGCCAGGCGCTGATAGTCGTTCTTGCCGATCGGGTCGACCTCGATGCCGAGTTCCTTGCCTGCGCCGATAAAGGCCTTCAGCGCCTTCTTGTTCGATGGTGGCATCTGCTCATTCGGATCGACCAGCATCGCCAGGTCATAACGGAACGGCCGGCGCGCGCGTGGCTTGCGCCACAGCTTGCGCGAGAAGCGGTCAAGCTCCCCGGCGAACGCATCCTCCTGCGCATCGTCCAGCGTGTGCAGGCCGACCGGCTTGATCGCGCTGACCTGCCATACGCGGTCGCGCTCGAACTCGATCCGCAGCAGCGGGCAGGGGAACATCTCGAACACCTCGCGGGCGAGGTCCTGCAGCGCCGGGTAGGCGGTCACGCCGAAGTACACCAGGATGCCGAAGTCCGTGGTGTCGCGGCCCCCGGCCGGCAGGAAGTGGGTCAGCTGGGCGTTGAGATCTTCGATGTCCAGGCCATACAACGAACGCCGGCGCAGGTCGTTGACGGTGCGCACCGACGGCATCACCCGGTGCCCGCGTGCCTCCGCCAGGAGCGAGACGTAGTAGCCGGTGCCCAGGTACTTGTAGCTGCGGCAGAGGTTCAGCACATGCGTGCGTTCATCGCCGTTGACTGGCTGGCGCAGGTAGTCCATCGCGCTCATCACGTCGACGGAGGGATAGTAGGAGCTCCAGTCGGAGGCTTTTTCGACAACAATGACCAGGCGGGTCATGACACCTCTCGAAGCGGAAAACAGCCGGCGGATGCCGCCCGCAGGACGGCGACAGGAAAGGGGTGAAGTCTGGCACAGCAAGGCGCCGGCGCAAGGGATGCCACTGAAGGACACGTAAATGTCGCGTCGCGCCGGAGGCCTGCAGTCGCGCGTCGCGGCGCCTGCTACAGTGCGTGCGGCATCCCCGTCGAACCTGCCCCATGCCGTCTGCGCCAGCCTCCGCTCCCGTGCGTATCCGTCGCGCCGACTCGTCCGATCTCGACGACCTGGTGAGGCTGGAGCAATGCGCATTCGACGGCGATCGCATGAGCCGCGCGCAATACCGTCGCCATCTCGCCAGCGATTCTGCCCGGATCCTGTTGGCCAGCGCAGGTCGGTACGACTTCCTTGGCAGCGTCGTGCTGTTCTTTCGAAGACGCAGCACGCTGGCGCGGGTGTACTCGCTGGCGACCCGGCCCGAGGCGCGCGGACGCGGCATTGGTGCCGCCTTGCTGGCGGCAGCCGCCGCTGCCGCGCGGCGTCGCGGCTGCCGCGCGCTGCGACTGGAGGTGCGCACCGACAACGCCGCCGCGATCGGCCTGTACGAGCGCCTCGGCTACCGCCGATTCGGCAGCTACGCGCACTACTACCAGGACGGCACCGACGCCTGGCGCTACGAACAGGTGCTGGACTGAGCTGACCCAGGCCGCCCCGGCGCGCAGCGCGTGCGGACGGCTGATTTACGTCAGGTCGCGAACGCCTGATCGCTGGCACAATCAGGTCTGAGCCGACATCGTGGCTGGACCGGGGCCCGCACGCCAACGCCGCCGTTCCACCATGTCGCCACAAGGTGCCCGCTAAAGGCCAGCATGAATTGACGCGGGTGCAATCGCTCATCCGGTGTCGACAGGTTGGCCGCTCCGCACCAGGATCCCGATGGCCGCCATCGCGCAAGCACAGCCGAACATTGCCCTGATCAAGTACTGGGGCAAACGCGACACGAAGTTGAACCTGCCGGCCACCGGCTCCTTGTCGATCACCTTGGCAGCGTTGTGGACGCGCACCCGGGTCGAGTTCGATGAATCGTTACGGCACGACGAGTTGCGCCTGAATGGCAGCCAAGACCCGGCGGCTCGCGCGCGGACCAGTGCCTGCCTGGACCTGCTGCGTCGCCTGGCCGGCACCACGACGCGCGCCCGTATCGACAGCTGCAACAATTTCCCCACCGCCGCGGGCCTGGCGTCCTCGGCATCCGGCTTCGCCGCGCTGGTGGTGGCAGCCGATGCCGAGCTGGGCCTGGCGCTGGACCGTCGCACCCTGTCGGCGCTGGCGCGGCATGGTTCCGGCTCGGCGGCGCGCTCGCTGTTCGGCGGGTTCGTCAGCATGGCAGCCGACCACCGCGCGGACCGCGAGGATGCTGTCGCGGAACCCCTGCTCGATGCCGCCGAATGGCCGCTAGCCGTGGTGGTTGCGGTGACTTCGCACACGCGCAAGAGCGTCGGGTCCGGAGCCGGCATGGAACGCAGTCGTCACACTTCGCCATTTTATCCGGCGTGGGTCAGCGGGGCGGCGGCTGATCTGACGGCCGCCTGCGCCGCCGTGCAGACGCGCGACTTTGCCGCCCTGACCGCGGTGAGCGAACACAATTGCCTGAAGATGCACGCGGTGATGCAGTCCAGCCAGCCACCCTTGCTGTACTGGAGTGGCACCACATTGGATTGCCTGCAGTGCCTTCGCGCCTTGCGCGAGCGCGAAGGCGTAGAAGTATTTTTCACGAGCGACGCCGGTGCGCAGGTGAAAGCTGTTTGCCTGCCGGGAGCAGTCACCCGGGTGGCCGCTGCGCTGGCGGATATACCCGGCGTCGAACAAGTGTTGATCAGCGGTCTGGGTGAAGGCGCGCAGCTAGTCAACGATGGTGAGGCGATCTGATGCGCGTCGTCGCGGCGGCACCGGGCAAGCTGGTGATCACCGGTGAATACGCGGTGCTTGAGGGCGCGCCGGCGCTGGTGTTGGCGGTTGACCGCGCGGCGCGCGTGACGCTGGAGGGTGCCAGCGACTGCGGCTACCAGATCACCGCGCGCGCACTCGGCATCCGTGCCGCACGCGGTCAGCTGGACACGGTCGGTCGGATGTCCTGGCCGGCATTGGATGCCGCGGCGGCCGAACAGTTGGGGCTGGTCAGTGCAGTATTGGAGGCGCTCGCCGCGAATGGCGCACCTGCGCCGTTTCACGCCACACTGGACACACAGGCTTTCTACGCGGCGGCCGACCGGCAGGCCAAACTGGGGTTGGGTTCCAGTGCGGCGCTGACAGTGGCTCTGGCTGGCGCGGTCTGTGCACTGGACCGGCGGGACCCGCCAGGCATCGACACCCTGATTGCGGCACACCGGCAGGCGCAGGGTGGCCGCGGCAGCGGGCTGGATATCGCCGCCAGCCTGGTCGGGGGCCTGCTGGCGTATCGCCTGCACGACGGACACCCACGGATCACCCCGGCAACGTGGCCGGTCGGGTTGGCGTGGTGCTGCGTGTGGTCCGGCAAGTCGGCATCGACCGGGGCCTTCCTGGCCGGGTTGGCAGCATGGCGCGCCCGCGCACCCGCGCGCCATGCGACGGTGATGCGCGACCTGGGCGACTGCGCCACTGCCGCAGTGGTCGCCGGCAGCGCGGCGGCGCTGCTCGGGGCGGTCGCGGCATACGCGCGGGCGCTGGATCGACTGGCCGCCGCCAGCGGTCTGGACATTGTCTGCGCCGAACATCGCGCGCTAGCCGCGCTGGCCGCACGCCACGAAGTGACCTACAAGACCTGCGGTGCCGGCGGCGGCGATATCGGCATCGCGTTGACCACCGACGCCGAACGCCTGATGACCTTCCGCCAGGCAGCGAGCCAAGCCGGATTTGCCGTGCTCGACTTGCAGCCGGCTACGGCCGCCCGTGTGCGCAGGCACTGAATCATCAATCACCTCAAGGGAGCCCTCGTGGACCAGCTACTTGCGACCGATCAACCCGACTCGCCCGCACCCGATCCATCCGAGGGGACGGCGAACCACCTCGGCGTGGCCTCGCCTGCGCGCATGCCTGGCTTTCATCGGTTGTCGGTCACCGAGCGCGTGCAGCTGCTGCGCAGTCGCGGACTGCTGTCACAGACGGACCACCGCGCCCTGATCAGCGGCGCACAACAGCTGGACCTGGCGCAGGCCGACAAGATGATCGAGAACGTCATCGGCGTGATGGGGCTACCGGTGGGACTGGGCCTGAACTTCCTGATCAACGGCAAGGACTACGTGGTGCCGCTGGTGGTCGAGGAGCCGTCGATCGTGGCCGCGCTGAGCTCGGCCGCGAAACTGGTGCGCGGCAGCGGCGGCTTCACCACCGAGAGCACCCGACCGTTGCTGATCGGCCAGGTCCAGGTGGTCGGATTGGCGCACTCGAGCCAGGCCCGCACGGCCTTGCTGCAGTGCCGGGACGAGATCATCAACCTGGCCAACAGCCTGCACCCGAACATGGTCGCGCGTGGCGGCGGGGTCGCAGATATCGAGGTGTTGATCCATGCCGCACCGGACGGTGGCCGCGACATGGTGGTGCTGCATCTGCTGGTCGACACCTGCGACGCGATGGGCGCTAACCTGGTCAACACCATGTGCGAGGGCGTAGCCCCTCTGGTGGAGTCGATCACCGGCGGCAAGGTCTGCCTGCGCATTCTGTCCAACCTGACCGATCGCGCGCTGGTGCGCGCCAGCGCGGTGATTCCGGTGCACGCATTGGCGGGCAAGGGCCACGATGGCGCGCAGGTACGCGACGGGATCATCCTGGTCAACGATCTGGCCCTGGTCGATCCCTACCGTGCCGCGACCCACAACAAGGGCGTGATGAACGGGGTGGATGCGGTGGCGCTGGCCACCGGCAACGACTGGCGCGCACTGGAAGCCGCCGTGCACGCCTACGCCGCGCGCGGCCAACGCTACTGCGCGCTGACGCGCTGGTCGCGCAACGCGCAGGGCGACCTGGTCGGCAGCATCGAATTGCCGCTCAAGGTCGGCACCGTGGGCGGCTCGCTGCAGGCGAACCCGATGGTGGCGATCAACCACCGCCTGCTGGGTTCGCCCGGTGCCCGCGAGCTGGCCGAAGTGATGGCCGCGGTTGGCCTGGCGCAGAATTTTTCCGCGCTGCGCGCGCTGGTCACCGACGGCATCCAGCAAGGCCACATGACCCTGCACGCGCGCAGCGTGGCAATGGCGGCCGGCGCCACCCCGGAGATGTTCGACCACGTGGTGGAGCGCCTGCTCACCGACGGTGAGATCAAGGTCTGGAAGGCACAACTGATCGTGGCCGAACTGCGCGGACAGGCTACGCCGCAATCGTTGACTCGCAGCCACCAGCCAGCCAGTGAGCAAGGCTGGGCCGCCGGTCACGGCAAGGTGATCCTGCTTGGCGAACACGCCGTGGTCTATGGGCGTCACGCGATTGCCGCGTCGCTGCCGCTGGCGATCCGCGCACGCGTCGACGATGCACGCGATGGCACCACGCTGCTGATCCCGCGCTGGGGGATCGAGCAACGTCTGCAGCCACAGCTGGTGCGTCCCGGCTCGTTCCTGCAATCGGTGGCGCTGCTGCTTGAGCGGCTTGACCTTGGCCAGCGTGCGCTGCGGATCCAGGTGGCGCCGGACATGCCCCGGGCGATGGGCCTGGGTGGCTCGGCGGCACTGGCGGTGGCGGTGATCCGCGCCCTCGACCAGCACTGCGCGCTGGGCCTGGACGATGCCACCATCTGCGCGCTGGCCTTCGAGTGCGAAAAGATCGCCCACGGCACGCCGTCAGGGATCGACAACACGGTTGCCACCTACGGCGGTGCGCTGCTGTATCGGCGCGGCGAGCCTGCGCAGATCCGCCCGCTCGGGCTGAAACAGCCGCTGCCGCTGGTGATCGGCTTCAGCGGCAGTGAAAGCCTGACTGCCAAAATGGTGGCGCGCGTGCGCCAGGCGTGGCTGCAACATCCGGCGCGGTACGAGCACATCTTCGATGAAATCGATAGGCTGACCCGGCACGCGATCGAAGCGTTGGAGGCGCAGGACCGGAGCGAGCTGGGCGAGTTGATGAATATCTGCCAGGGGCAGTTGAACGCGCTGCAGGTTTCCAGCCGGGAGATCGAAGAACTGGTCCAGCTGGCGCGCGAGTACGGCGCCAGCGGCGCCAAGCTTACCGGTGGCGGCGGCGGTGGCGCGGTCATCGCGTTGTGCCCCGATGGTGGTGCGCGCGTGGTTCAGGCGATGCGCGACGCCGGCTACCAGGCGTTGGAGGTGTCCTTTGGCTGATACTTCGCAGCTTCATGTCACTGTCTCGTCCGAAGCGGAGCAGCTGATCCTGGTCGACGCCGACGACCGTCCTGTCGGGCACGCCAGCAAGGCAAGCTGCCACGACGGTCGCGGCCAGCGCCATCGCGCGTTTTCCCTGTTCATCTTCAACGAACACGGTGAGCTCCTGCTGCAGCAGCGCAGCCGCCACAAGCGACTGTGGCCGGGTTACTGGGCCAATAGTTGCTGCAGCCACCCACGTCAACACGAGAGCATGGAACAGGCCACCGAACGACGGCTGCAACAGGAGCTGGGCATGCGCTGTCCGCTGCGCTTTCTGTTCAAATTCGAATACCAGGCCGATTACCGCGGGCTCGGCGCGGAACACGAACTTTGTTGGGTCTACAGTGGCATCTGTACGACGCCCGTGCACGCCAATGCCAACGAGATCGAGGCCTGGCGTTTCGTCACGCCGGCCGAACTCGACCGCGAAATGGCCACCGACCCGGAGCGCTTCACCCCATGGCTGAAATTGGAATGGCAACAACCGCACCGCGATCCGGCGATGCCGGCATGGTGAGGAGGGCGCTGCGCGAATGCCTCGGCCCGGCGGCTGCCCCATGAGCGAATTGCCGGTGCGCTGCACGATGGTCTCGGTGGTGGTGCTGCGTGCCGCGGCTGCCCGCGTTCTGCTGATGGAACGTGCCGGACCGTATCTGCCCGGTGCGTGGAGTTACGTGGCCGGGCACCTGGAAGCGGGCGAGACCGGCTGGCAGTGCGCGCGGCGCGAACTGGCCGAGGAAACGGGGCTGGTGCCGCTGACGCTGTACTCCGCCGACCGCTGCGAGCAGTTCTATGACGCCGCTGACAATGCCATCCAACTGGTGCCTGCGTTCGTGGCGATGGTCGCCGACGCTGCCGCCGTGGTCCTGAACGGGGAGCACCGCCAGTTTGCCTGGCTGGAGTTTGACGAGGCGATCGCACGGCTGCCGTTCGGCGGCCAGCGCGAGCTGTTTGCCCACGTCCGGCGCGAATTCGTCGAACGCACGCCATCGCCGTGGTTACGCATGCCGCCGTAGCGAACGCGCCTCACCCGCCCAGCGGGTGGCTGATGCGCTGCGCGGTCGCCGCATCGGGTCGCGCCACCAGCGCCCCGCTACGCATCAGGCTCACCGCGTAGTGACCGCCGTCGACCAGCGGCAGGAACGCGCCACTGCCGTAGACCGTATCGACCTCGGGCAGCCACTTGGGGTATTCCCTGCTGAGGGCGACCAGATCAAACGAGCCGGCGCTGTCGAAACTGATGACGGTACGCGCTGCGCTCATTTCCTGCGTGGGATCGTCGTAGCGCCCGGACAGGCGGTCCAGCCGGTACAGCGGCGGCACCCCGGCCAGCAGTGCGGGCAGTTTCCATTTCAGCACGATCGCCTCGACGCGCCAGTCGTCGCCGGCCAGCTGCACCTGGCGCGTACTGCCGTCGGGACTGGTGAGAGTGAGCGCCCAGCGCTGCGGGGACAGAATCTGTGCATCGATGTCGACCACCGGCGCCTCCTCGCCGAGCAGTCGATAGCCGCGCAAGGCCGCGCCGGTGCCGGCAAGCAGCAGGGCAAGCGCGAAGCACACCACACACAACACCGCGCGCCCGCTGGCGGCGAGGTGCCGACGCGCGCGCAGATGCCGACGCAGTACGACCAGTTGCACCAGGGCGACCAGCACGAACACCGCCGCCAGTACCAGCAGCACGGTCATCGGCATGCGCAGCAGTGTGCTCCAGTCCATCAGCAGATTCCTCGTCGCTGCAATGCGCGTTCCATGATCTCATCATAACGGCCTCCAGCACCATGCCGTCGCCTCGTTATACTGTGGCTCTGTCCAGGAAACTCTCCCATGCGCCGATCCGTGTTGCTGTTGCCGCTTGCCTTCGTCGTCGCCCTGCTTGCCGGCTGCGGCAACAAGGGGCCGCTGGTCCTGCCACCGACCAGGCCGGCACCGGCGGCCAGTGCACCGGTACCCGTCGCACCAGCCGCCGCGAGCACCCGCACGACGCCCGCGACCGGCCGACCCTGAGCACGGCACGATGCAACTGCGCTTCTCCAAGATGCATGGCAGCGGCAACGACTTCGTCGTGCTCGATTGCCGGCAACAGGCGTTCCCGCTCGACGTGGCGCAGATCCGCGCGCTAGCCGATCGGCATACCGGCGTGGGGTTCGACCAGCTGCTGAGCGTGGAGGCCACGCGCGATCCATCCTGTGCCTTCTATTACGGGATCTGGAATGCGGATGGGTCGCCATCCGGCCAGTGCGGCAACGGCGTGCGTTGCGTCGCCGCGTGGCTGCATCGGGCGGGCGCGCTGGCGATCGGCGTGGATGTGCGGATCGAGAGCCCGTCCGGTCCGGTGACCGTGCGCCTGCTCGCCGCCGACGAGGTCACCGTGGACATGGGCGAGCCTGAGTTCGAGCCATCGCGCATTCCGTTTTTGGCGCCGGCGGCCGCCGATACCCATGAAATCACGGTGCACCACGACTTGATCAGGATCGGCGCGGTGTCAATGGGCAACCCGCATGCGCTCGTGGTGGTACCGGATCTGGCCGATCCCCGCCTGCAAAAGCTGGGCCCGTTACTGTCCTCCCACGCAAGCTTTCCGGCCCAGGCCAACGCCGGCTTTGTGCAGAAGCTCGATCGCGGCCACCTGCGCCTGCGCGTGCATGAACGTGGCGCGGGCTGGACGCTGGCTTGCGGCACCGGCGCCTGTGCCGCCGTGGCCGTGCTGCACCGGCGTGGCGAAGTGGATGATCATGTCGCCGTGGAACTGCCCGGTGGAACCTTGCGCATCGACTGGGCCGGATCTGGCCACACGCTGTGGATGACCGGCCCGGCGGCCTTCGTGTTCGAGGGTGAATGGCCGATTTGGGCCTGAATGCGTGCTCTGGGCGGTTGTAGCGCGCCCGCGTCCATCGCACACTGCAGCAAACGGACATCCTCGCCCGGTTGTTCGGCCCGACCCCAAGGACCTCCACGCATGACTGCCACCCTGCTCGACGATGCCACCCAGGCCCGCGTGGTCGCCGCCTATCTGAAGCGCCACCCGGAATTTCTCAGCGAATATCCCGAGCTGGCGGCCAGGCTGACGATGCCGCCACGCGAGCAGGGTGGCGCGGTCGCGTCGCTGGCGATCTACCAGATGCAGAGTCTGCGCGACAAGAACGCCGAACTGGAGCGACGGCTGGCCGAACTGATCGAGATCGCCGCCGACAACGAGAAGCTGATGGAGCGCGTGCATGCGCTGACCGTGGCCTTGCTGCGGGCGAGCACGATGGAAGTGACCGTGCGCACGGTGATCGCCAAACTCAGTGCGGATTTCCATACGGAGCAGGTGCGCCTGCTGCTGTTCGGGGACGAGCCCCCATTGCCGCGCGCCAACTGGCTGCAACAGATTCCGGGCGGTGCCGCGGCGCTGCCGGAGTTCGCCGAATTCCTGCACAAGGGCGAGCCCAGGTCGGGGCGTCTATCCGGCGAGAAACTGCAGCGTCTGTTCGGCGAGGACGCCAGCGACATCCAGTCGGTGGCGATGATGCAACTGGGTGATACCGGCATCCTGGCTATCGGCAGCGCCGATCCCCGCCGGTTCCAGCCCGGCATGGGTACGCTGTTCCTGAAAATGATCTCAGCCACCATCACTGCCGCGCTGGCGCGCTCGCGGGATGTCTCCTGAGCCGGTCATGAGTGCGGCCAGCCAGGTCGAGGCCTGGCTGGCCCGGCTCGCCGGCGACCGCCATGCGTCACCGCACACGGTCGCCGGTTATCGCCGCGATCTGGCCAAGCTGCTGCGCTACATGGAGTCCGAGCAACTGGTCGCGTTCGAGTCGCTCGATGCGAACCGGATGCGCAGCTTCATCGCCGCCGAACACCGCGCCGGACTGGCAGCGAAGAGCCTGCAGCGCCTGCTGTCGTCCTGTCGCAGCCTGTTCCGCCAACTCAATCGCGAAGGCCTGATGGCGCAGGACCCCTTGCTCGGCGTGCGCGGGCCGAAGGTGCGCCGCAAGCTGCCGCAGGTGCTCGATGTCGACGAGGCGGGCGCCCTGGTCGAAAGCGACAGCGGCGGCAGGCTGGCGCTACGCGACCGCGCGATGCTGGAGCTGTTCTATTCCAGTGGCCTGCGCCTGTCCGAACTGGTTGGCCTGTGCTGGCTCGACCTGAACCTGGACGAAGGCGAGGTGCGCGTGCTGGGCAAGGGCGCCAAGACCCGCATCGTGCCAGTCGGCCGGCAGGCGGTGGCGGCACTGCGCGCGCTGGGCGCCGAGCGGGGCATGGCGCCGCAGACGCCGGTGTTCCGTGGCCGCGGCGGCGCGCCGATCAATCCGCGCACGATCCAGATGCGCATGAATAAGCTGGCACTGCAGCAGGGCCTCACCAAGCACATCCACCCGCACCTGCTCAGGCACACCTTCGCCAGCCACATGCTGGAATCCTCCGGCGACCTGCGCGCGGTGCAGGAGCTGCTCGGCCACGCCGACATCGCCACCACGCAGATCTACACGCACCTCGACTTCCAGTATCTGGCCAAGGTGTATGACGGGGCACATCCGCGGGCGCGGGCGCGCACGCCGGGAATCGGGAATGGGGAATCGGGAATCGGCAAGACCGGGCGCGCGAAGCCGGATGGCCACGGCGAAGGATGAAGACCAACGAGACGCGCCTTGATCGGCGACGGAAAACAGCACGAACCTCCAAACCAGCCTGATCTGCAACTCCCAACTCCCGACTCCCCATTCCCGATTCCCCGCACTCCATCCGTTGAAGCGCCGCCATGGCGACCCCACCTCGGATGACTCAAGCACACTAACTTGCGGAGCTCTCATGGAATCGTTTCACGCCACCACGATCGTCTGCGTGCGCCGCGAGGGCCATGTGGTGATCGGCAGCGACGGCCAGGTCACCCTGGGCAACACGGTGATGAAGGGCAATGCCTGCAAGGTGCGCCGGCTCGGCAAGACCGGTGAGGTGGTGGCCGGGTTCGCCGGTGCCACCGCCGATGCGTTCACCCTGTTCGAACTGTTCGAACAAAAGCTGGAAAGACACAACAACAACCTCACCCGCGCTGCGGTGGAGATGGCCAAAGAATGGCGTACCGACCGCCGCTTCGGCAAGCTCGAGGCGATGCTGGCGGTGGCCGACAAGGAGGTCTCGCTGCTGATCTCCGGCAATGGCGACGTGGTCGAGCCCGAACACGGCCTGCTTGCGATCGGCTCCGGCGGCCCGTTCGCGCAGTCGGCCGCGATGGCGTTGCTGGAGAACACCGAACTGGACGCGCGAACGATCGTCGAGAAGGCGCTGAAGATCGCCGGCGACATCTGCATCTATACGAACCACAACGTGTCGATCGAAGAGCTGTGATTCGGAAATGGGGACTCGGGAATGGTCAGCGCACCAGCGTCCCGTAACCCGTGCCTTTCCGATTCCCCATTCCCCCCCTATTCCCGGCGAAGCCATGTCTGAACTCACCCCGCGCGAAATTGTCAACGAACTCGACCGCTACATCATCGGCCAGAACGACGCCAAGCGCGCCGTGGCGGTGGCGCTGCGCAGCCGCTGGCGGCGCATGCAGCTGTCGCCGGAAATGCGCAACGAGATCACCCCGAAAAACATCCTGATGATCGGGCCCACCGGCGTGGGCAAGACCGAAATCGCGCGGCGACTCGCGACGCTGGCCAACGCGCCGTTCGTGAAGGTCGAGGCCACCAAGTTCACCGAGGTCGGTTATGTCGGCAAGGATGTCGAGTCGATCATCCGCGACCTGGCCGATGGCGCCTACAAGTTGACCCGCGAGCAGGCGATCAAGCGCGTGCGCACGCAGGCCGAGGATCGTGCCGAGGACCGCATCCTCGATGCGCTGCTGCCGCGCCGACAGGCCGAGCCGAGTGACTGGAGCGATGCTGCGCCAGCCGCCCCGGCGATCGACAGCGACACCCGCCAGAAGCTGCGTAAGCAGCTGCGCGAGGGCGCGCTGGACGAGCGCGAGATTGAACTGAACCTGGCGATGAACGTGGGGGTAGAGATCATGTCGCCGCCAGGTATGGAGGAGATGGGCGCGCAGCTGCGCCAGATGTTCCAGAACCTGGGCGGTGCCAAGTCGCAGACCCGCAAGCTGGCGATCAAGGCCGCGCGCCCGTTGCTGATCGACGAGGAGGCCGGCAAGCTGCTCAACGACGAGGAGATCCGCGCCCACGCGATGGAGAACGCCGAGCAGAACGGCATCGTCTTCCTCGATGAGATCGACAAGGTGGCGCAACGCAGCGACCACGGCCATGCCGGGATCAGCCGCGAGGGCGTGCAGCGCGACTTGCTGCCGCTGGTGGAAGGTTCGACCGTGTCGACCAAGTACGGGCCGATCAAGACCGACCACATGTTGTTCATCGCCTCGGGCGCGTTCTCGCTGGCCAAGCCTTCCGACCTGATTCCCGAGCTGCAGGGCCGGTTGCCGATCCGGGTCGAGCTGTCTGCGCTGTCGGTGGACGACTTCAAGCGGATCCTGCGCGAGCCGCATAATGCGTTGACCAAGCAATACGTGGCCCTGCTTGGCACCGAGGGGGTCGAGCTGGAATTCACCGACTCCGGCATCGACCGGCTGGCCGAGGTAGCGTTCCAGGTCAACGAGCGCACTGAGAACATCGGCGCGCGCCGCCTGTACACCGTGATGGAACGCCTGCTGGAAAGCATCTCGTTCGAAGCTGCAGACAAGTCCGGCGAAAAATACCTGATCGACGTCGAACGTGTAGACAATTCATTGGCAAGCCTGGTGCGGGACGAAGATCTCAGCCGCTACATCCTGTAAAGCCGGCGGATCGGCCCGATCTGCTAAAATGAGCGCCGTGAACAACGTTATCGAACTGAAAAATACCGGCCAGCGCGCCCAGTTGCGCCAGGCACAACAGAAGCAGACGCTGATTCGGTTGTGGCGCGAAGAGCTCGAGCACGGCAGTTTCTGCGGCTACGTGGGCGGTGTGGGGCGTGAGTTCTTCCTGCTCTGGGTGGTCGGCGACGGGATCACCTACGACGGCATGTACGTGATGCGCCATCGTGACATCTCCGAGCTGGAAGCCCCGGACAAGCACCATGCCTTCTTCGAGAAGGCGCTGGCGCTGAAGCACATCCTGCCGCGGCCACCACGCGGCTTTCCGCTGGACAACATCCGCGAAGTGATCCAGGCCGCCGGCGCGCAGGCACCGGTGATCGGCGTACACGTGGACAGCGAAGACGAGGCGGAGGTCTGCTACATCGGCCGGCTGGTCGGCGTCGAGGAGGATGGCTTCAACATGCAGGAGCTCAGCCCCGATGCGGAATGGATGCGCGAGTGCTCCTTCTTCAGCTGGGACGAGGTCTCTACCGTCAGCATTGAGGACAGCTATGCGCAGTCCCTGCTCGCCGTGGCCGGACCCGCGCCGGCGCTGAGCCAGGGCGATACCGGCATCAGCCGCGGCTGAGCCATCGATCCGTGCCGCCGCACGTAGCCCCACCAGGAAGATGCACAGTCCCGACCCGCCGCAGCAGACCCGACCGCTTGCACGCAAGCTGCAGCGAAGGCATCGACCTGGACCACGTCACGCACCTCGACGATGAGGCCAGCGGCCCGGCGGCGAAAACCAGATCATCGTGGTGGCCGGAGCCAACGCCCGCGTCACGCCGGCGCAGGTGCAGAACGCGCAGGAGCTTGTCCGGCGCGCCGACGCCGTGCTGGCGCAGATGGAAATCCCGCTGGACACGGTCGAGGCCACCGTGCGACTCGGTGCGCGGCTGAACGTGTCGGTGATCCTCAATCCCGCGCCGGCCCAGAAGCTGCCCGTCGACTGGCTGAGGCTGGCCGGCTATGCCACGCCGAACCAGCACGAGCTGGCGATCCTGCTGGGCGCCGATCCCGCCACCGACTTCCGCGAGCTGATGCAGGCCACGCCGTGTCCGACCGTGCTGACCCGCGGCGGCGAGGGTGCCTGGTATCGCGAACACGGCGAGCCAATCCACCAGCACGAGGTGATCGACAGCACCGGCGCCGGCGACACCTTCAATGCCGCACTGGCGGTGTTCCTGCACGAAGACCTGGCCCGCGCAGTGCGCAGTGCGCAAGGCCTGCATGGCCGCCGCGCTGTCCGTCACCCGGCTCGGCGCACAGGGTGGCATGCCGCACCGGGCCGAACTCGAGAATTGGCGGGCCAGGACACGCACCTGGCCTGAGTAGACCACGGCTCCGCGTGAACCGGACGTTCCATCCGCCTACTTGCCGATGCAGAACGAACCGAAGATGGCGCCAAGCAAATCGTCGCTGGTGTAGTTGCCGGTGATTTCGCCCAGAGCCTGCTGGGCCTGGCGCAGTTCCTCGGCAGCGAGCTCACCGGCGCCGACGGCGAGCTGGTTTGCCGTGTATTGCAAATGGACGCCTACCTGTTGCAGCGCGAGTACGTGCCGGCGGCGGGCGCTGAAGGCGCCTTCGCCGCTGCCGGCACCGGCGAGTCGCTTGAGATGTTCGCGCAGAGCGTCGAGACCTTCGCCGGTCTTCGCTGAGGCCCACAACCAGTGCACGTCCTCGCATTCGTGGTGGCGCGCGGGCAGGTTATCGAGATCGATCTTGTTGATCAGCACCACGCGTTCGACGCCGGCAGGCAGGGTGTCGAAAAGCCCGAGGTCAGCGGTGTGGCCAGCTTTGGTGGTGACCAGCAAGGCGACATCGGCGCGCTGCAATTCACCGTGCGCGCGGCGCACGCCTTCGCGTTCGACTTCGTCCTCGGTATCGCGCAAGCCGGCAGTGTCGGCCAGCTCCAGCGCGATACCATCCAGGTTGAGGTGCTCGCGCAGCACGTCGCGAGTGGTACCGGCAGTGGCGTTGACGATGGCGCGATCGCGGCCGGCCAACGCGTTCAGCAGACTGGACTTGCCGGCATTGGGGCGGCCGATGATGGCCACGCGCAAGCCGTCGTTGAGGCGCAGGCCGCGTTGCGCTTCGCGCAGCATCTGCGCCAGGCCCGCCCGCACAAGGTCGAGCTGCTGCTGGATCGCCGGGTCGGCCAGAAAGTCGATTTCCTCTTCCGGAAAATCGATCGCTGCCTCAATGTGCACGCGCAAGGTGACCAACTCGTGCAGCACGGCCTCCACCTTGCGCGAGAACACCCCTTCCATCGACTGCAGGGCGGCGCGCGCACCGGCTTGAGAGCGCGCGGCGATCAGATCGGCGACGGCTTCGGCCTGGGCCAGGTCAAGCTTGCCGTTGAGGAAGGCGCGTTCGGTGAATTCGCCGGGCCGGGCCAACCGTGCGCCGAGTCCGCAGCAGCGGCGCAGCAACTGGTCGAGCAGCACGACGCTGCCGTGGCCTTGCAGTTCCAGGATGTGTTCGCCGGTGTACGAGGCAGGAGCCGGGAAGTGCAGCAGCAGGCCGCGGTCGATCAGTGCACCGGCGGGGTCGCGAAACGCGGTGAAGTGCGCAAACCGTGGCTGTGGCGTGCGCCCGAGCAGGATGCGCGCCATCGTCGGCACGGCCGGACCGGACACGCGCACGATGCCGACGCCGGCCACACCGGGCGCGCTGGCGATGGCGGCAATCGTGTCGGTGGCGTGAGCGGGCATGGCGGGGACTCTGAACGAAAGCAGCCGCGATCGGTTCCGCTCGCAGCTGCCATGGGTGCGTGATTCGCCGGTGTTCTCAGTCCGTGGTCAGCGGCGCCGCACGATCGATGTGATGGGTCACCCACCACTGCTGACCGAGGCCGACCAGGCCGTTGACCGCGTAGTACAGGCACAGGCCGGCAGGGAAGAAGGCAAACATCACCGTGAACAGCAACGGCATCACCTTCATCATCTTGGCCTGGGTCGGATCCATGCCCGCGGCGGCCGGGTTCAGCCACTGCGTGCCGAACATCACGATAGCGTAGATGATCGGCAGGATGTACAGCGGGTCCGGCGCGCTGAGATCAGGGATCCACAGGAACGGCGCATGACGCAGTTCCAGGCTGTACTCGAGCACGAAGAACAGGCCGTAGAACACCGGCATGGTGATCAGCACCGGCAGACAGCCACCCATCGGGTTGACCTTCTCCTTCTTGTACAGCTCCATGGTGGCTTGCTGCATCTTCTGCTTATCGTCGCCGTAGCGCTCCTTCAGCGCCTGGATGCGTGGCGCCAGCTTGCGCATGCGTGCGCTGGAGCGGTACTGCATCGCGGTGAGCTTCCAGGTGAGGCCCTTGATCAGCAGCACCAGCAGGATGATCGCCACGCCCCAGTTCTTTGCGATCGCATGAAACTGCGACAGGATCCAGTGCATCGGCACGGCGATCACCTTGAACATGCCGTAGTCGATGGTCAGGTCGAGCCCGGGCGCGATCGCGCCAAGCGTGCCCTGCACGTTCGGACCGAGATACAGCCGGGCCTGACTGGTCAGACTCTGGCCCGGCGCCACGTTCAGCGAGGGGCCGACCGTACGGATCAGATAGCGCGGATTGGCGCTGTCCGGATCAAGCGTCTGGGTAACGTAGTGATCGGTCTGGTTGGCCGGCGGGATCCATGCGGTAACGAAGTACAGCCGCAGCATCGCCGCCCAGCCGCCTTTGATCTGGCTGTCAAGCGCATCCTTGTTGTCGCTGAAGTTCTTGAATTCCAGCTTCTCGAACTTTTCGCCCGTATACCAGGCCGCACCCACGAAACTGCGCTGTTCGGGGTCGGTGTAGTGGCTGAACCAGCTCGATGCCTTGGGCGGTGCCACGCGTTGCAGCTGCTGGTAGGCGTTGCCTTGCCACGGCTGGCCGCCGCTGTTTTCGATACGCTGGCTCAGCCCGACCACGTAGCTGCCGCGCTTGAAGGTGTAGGTCTTGGTGACCTTGAGGCCGGCGGCATCGTGCCAGCTCAGCTCGACCTGCAGTTCGTTCTGGCCAGCAGCCATGGCGTAACGGGGCTTTTCGCTCTGGAACAAGGCCAGGTGGTTGGGCTGGTCCTGCGCGGCGGTATCGCTGCTGCTGACCAAACCATTCTGCGCCACGAAGTAATGCGCCGGATCGTTGCTCAGCAGCATCGTCGGTGGCGGGTTCGGATCCTTGCGGGTAGGGGCTGTCTGCGGATAGGCCAGCAGGTCGGCACGTACCAGGCTACCGCCGCGTGTGTCTACCAGCAGGTGCAGGACGTCGGTATCGACCGGGATCAGCACCGAGCGGGCTGGCGCGGCGTGCGTTCCTTGCGGGGAGATTTTCGCCGCCTCGGCGGTGGTGGCAGATGTGGTTGCGGTGGGAATGTCGCCAGGTACGCTGCCGTCGACCGAGCTCGCCGTTGCCTGGGTTGAGGTGGTGCTGGTGGTGCTGGCTGGTGGCTGGGGCGCGTAGTCCTTTTGCCAGGCCGTGAACAGCATGTACGCCACGGCGAGCAGGGCGAACAAGAGGAAGTTGCGCGTTTGGTTCATCGCGTAGCAGATCCGGGTAACGCCACGACTTGGGGTCTCGCCGCGGAGGCAGGAAAGGAAAGGTCAACGTTTGATTGTGAAGGTCCGGTCGGCCTGCTTCAATAGTTCGGTCTCGTCGGCGCGGGCTGCCAGCAGCTTTTTCCACAAGCCATCGATGTCGCGCAGCAATTCGGCACCGGGCCTGCCGGCAGCCTGTTCGCGTGCCATCACCATCAAGTCGACCGCTGGCAACTGGTGGCGCACGCGACGGAACGATTCACGCAGCAACCGCTTGATCCGGTTGCGCTCGACTGCACGCTTGGAAACCCGCTTGGAGATCGCCAGGCCAAGCCGCGCATGACCAAGTCCGTTGTTGCGATAACGCAAATGAAAACAGCGGCCGCCTGCGCGTCCGCTGCTGGTTCGCAAGGCGGCGAAGTCACCCGGCCGACGTAACCGCGCTTCGCGCGGCAGTCCGGCGCTGGACATGGCGCTCGTCCCCGACGTTTGAACGGTAATTACGGGATCAGGCGCTTGCGGCCCTTGGCGCGGCGGGCGTTGATGATCTTGCGGCCGTCGGCGGTTGCCATACGGGCACGAAAACCGTGCGTGCGTGCGCGCTTGAGTTTGCTGGGCTGGAAGGTCCGCTTCATGGTCTGCTCCGAAGGGAATGTGGATAAAAAGGTGTGCGAGTATGTCCGGTTCGCGCCTCGACTGTCAAATGAACGCGGCGTGTGCGGCGCATCCGCCGGACCCTCCCTGCCGCGGGGCCCTGGGGGCTGCTGCTAGACTAGTCCATCACCCCGCGCGCAAGCGCCCCAGCTGTGGTTGATTGAAATTCATGAGTGATCTGTGGCGGCGCTGCCTTGAGCGCCTCGAAGGCGATCTGAGCGCCGAAGACCTGCATACCTGGCTGATGCCTGTGCAGGCGCGCGAGGATGCCGACGGCCTGCAGCTGTTTGCGCCCAATTCCTACACGCTCGACACCGTGCGCCAGCGCTACCTGGCACAAATCGAACAGGTATTGCAGCAGTTGGTCGGCAAAGCGTGGCCGGTGCGTCTGGAAGTCGGATCGAACTCGCCGCGATCGACCGCCGCCAAGCCGGTGGCGCCAGCCCGGACGGGCCCGGCAAGCGTCCCGGTACAGGCCTTCGCGCACAACCTGGATCCGCACTACACCTTTGAAACCTTCGTCGAGGGCAAGTCCAACCAGCTCGGCAAGGCCGCGGCGATGCAGGTGGCCACCAACCCGGGTCGCGCCTACAACCCGTTGTTGCTGTATGGCGGCACCGGCTTGGGCAAGACCCATCTGATGCATGCGGCTGGCAACCTGATGCTGCAACGCAATCCCGGTTGCAAGGTGCTGTACCTGCGTTCGGAGCAGTTCGTGGGCTCGATGATCGAGGCGTTGCGCGCCAAGAGCATGGACGAGTTCAAGCGGCGATTCCGCTCGGTCGATGCGCTGTTGATCGACGACATCCAGTTCTTCGCCGGCAAGGACACGACCCAGGAAGAATTTTTTCACACCTTCAACGCGTTGTTCGAGTCCAAACAGCAGATCATCCTCACTTGCGACCGTTACCCGAAGGAGGTCGACAAGCTCGAACCCCGCCTGAAGTCGCGCCTGGGCTGGGGCCTCAGCGTGGCGATCGAGCCCCCGGATTTCGAGACGCGCGCAGCGATTCTGCTGGCCAAGGCCCACGAAAAAGGGGTGGCCGTGGACGAAAGCGTGGCGATGCTGCTGGCCAAGCGCATCCGCTCGAACGTGCGTGACCTGGAAGGCGCGCTCAACACCCTGGCTGCGCGCGCCAATTTCTACGGCAAGCCGATCACCACCGATTTCGCCGAGGAAACTCTGCGCGACCTGCTGGCCACCCACGCGCAGGCAGTCACCATCGCCAACATCCAGAAGACCACGGCGGAGTACTTCAACGTGCGCCTGCAGGATCTGCTCTCCAAGCGGCGGGTGCGCTCGCTGGCCCGGCCACGACAGATCGCGATGACCCTGGCCAAGGAACTGACCGAACACAGCCTGCCGGAAATAGGCGAGGCCTTTGGCGGGCGCGATCACACCACGGTCATGCACGCCTGCAAGACGATTCGCAAGTTCATCGAAACAGACGTGCGCATGCGCCAGGATTGGGAACAGTTGATCCGCACGCTGACCGGCTGAAGCGTCGGAAGGAATGCGTCACAATGTCATGCGCAAGCGGGGGCTCAAGCTGTGGATAATGGGTGGATCGTTTGCCACATGAAGTTATCCACAAACCATGCACTGGCGGGCAAGCCACTGCTGCACAGCAAATATAAAGTGCAATACATTGATTTTAAAGGCTTATTGTCTTGAAGTTCGGTTCTCCACAAGCCCTACAACAACAACTACACTTCTTTTAAAGACAGAACAGCAGGTATAGGGAAGCCCATATGCAATTCAGCATCCAACGTGAAGCCCTGCTCAAGCCACTGCAGCAAGTGGTTGGAGTGGTTGAACGACGCCAGACGCTACCGGTACTGGCCAACCTGTTGTTCAAGGTCGCCGATGGCAAGGTCTCGATGACCGCTACCGATCTGGAAGTGGAGATGGTGGCGAGCGCGGAGGCAGAGAAGCTCAGCGACGGCGAGATCACCATCCCGGCCCGAAAACTGTTCGATATCGTGCGCGCCTTGCCCGACGGCGCGCACATCGAGCTCAAGCTCAATGGGGACCGGGTTGCGCTGAATACTGGCCGTAGCCGCTTCACACTCACCACGCTTCCTGCCAGCGAATTTCCCACCGTCGATCAGATTGAACTGGTGGAAAAGGTCAGCCTGCCCGAGGAAGTGTTGCGCGACCTGATGGAACGCACCGCTTTCGCCATGGCCAACCAGGATGTGCGTTATTACCTCAACGGGATGCTGCTGGACTTGCAGGAACACACGCTGCGCTGCGTCGCCACCGACGGTCACCGCCTTGCCATGAAGGAAACCGAACTGCAGAGCTCGGTCAGCACGAGGCGCCAGGTGATCATTCCGCGCAAAGGTGTCAACGAACTCATCGGCCTGCTGGAAAGTGGCGACGGTGAAGTGGAGCTGGAGTTTGGCCGCAACCATCTACGCTTGCGCCGCGGCGGCGTGACGTTCACCTCCAAGTTGATCGACGGCCGTTTCCCCGATTACGAGGCAGTGATTCCCCTAGGCGCAGACAAGACCGCGACCCTGGACAGGGAAGTACTGCGCGGCGCGCTGCAACGGGCCGCGATCCTGTCGAACGAGAAATACCGCGGCGTTCGCCTGGAACTTTCACCCGGCAAGCTGCGCATCGTGGCGCACAATCCGGAGCAGGAGGAGGCGGTGGAGGAAGTAGAGGCGGAAACCCACGTATCGGACCTGGCCGTGGGCTTTAACGTTGGTTACCTGCTTGACGCGCTGGCCGCGTTGCGCGGAGACAAGGCCCGGCTGAGTCTGCGTGATGCACAGTCAAGTTGCCTGGTGCAGGAGCACGACAACGAGCACTCCCGCCACGTGATCATGCCGCTCCGGCTCTGACGACCGCGGCATGGGTCACTTCGTGCGATATGTCGAACCGGAACGCCGGGGTTTCCAGCAGGGACCTCGGCGTTGCTGTTTGGGGATGCGCTACGCATGAGGTTGGAGCAACTGCGCATCAGTGGGCTGCGCTGTCTTGCCGACGTAAGCCCCGCGCTCGATCCTGCCATCAATGTGTTTGTGGGTGCCAACGGTGCCGGCAAGACCAGTGTGCTGGAAGCGGTGTTCCTGTTGTCACACGCGCGTTCCTTTCGTAGCGGGGCGCGGGAGGCTTTGCTGCAACGGGAGATGGCGCAGCTGTCGGTGTTTGCCGAATTGCGGCACGCCGATGGCCGCGGGAGCCGGGTAGGTCTGGGCCGGACGGGCGGCCGTTGGGAGGCCAGGGTAGATGGCGACAGCGTGGCGATCGGGCAGTTGGTGCGCGAATGCGCGGTGGTTTGTTTCGAACCGGGCTCGCACGCCTTGATCGCCGGAGCGGCGGAGGAGCGTCGAAGATATCTCGACTGGGGTGTGTTCCACGTGGAACCTGATTTCCTCGCTGTCTGGCGTCGCTATCAACGGGCCTTGAAGCAACGCAACAGTTTGCTGCGGGTTGGAATCGACGTGACAGACGAACAGTTCACGCCGTGGGAAGCCGAGCTGGCGCAGGCCGCCCATCAGATCGACCTGCAGCGGCGCGCGTATGTCGACTTGCTGCGACCGGCATTGCAAACCAGCCTGGCCGACTTGTTGCCGGAGCTGGGCACGATCGAGTTGCGCTATCGACGTGGTTGGTCACACGAGCGGGATCTGGCCGCGCAATTGCGCGAGCAGCGAGTCAGGGATCGCGCGCGCGGGCACACCACCCTGGGCGCCCATCGGGCGGACTGGTCGGTGTCGTTTGCACACGCGCCGCAACGTGAGCATCTTTCCCGTGGCCAGGAAAAGTTGACGGCGCTCGCATGCGTACTGGCGCAGGCAGGTTTGTATGCCGAGCGTCATGGCGAATGGCCGATCGTCTGCCTCGATGATCTGGCGACGGAGCTCGATCAGGCGCATCAGGCGTCGGTGGTAGCGCAGTTGCGCGTGGCGGCTGCCCAGGTGCTGGTGACCGGTACCGAGTTGCCGTCGACGCTACATGGGCAGGCGGCACGCGTGTTCCACGTGGAACACGGCAAACTGACACGGCTGCTATAATCGAAGGGTTGCATCCCGAACGGCTTGCATAACCCTGTCTGGCCCTTCACGGCGCCGTGTCGGGCGGGTCGCTGGCGCCAGGAAACGGTTACCGCATGAACGAACCTGTCAACGAATCCCACTACGATTCCAGCAACATCAAGGTCCTCAGAGGCCTGGAAGCGGTGCGCAAGCGGCCCGGCATGTACATCGGCGATACCGATGACGGCACCGGCCTGCACCACATGGTGTTCGAGGTGGTCGACAACTCGATCGACGAGGCCCTGGCAGGTTACTGCGACAAGGTTGTGGTCACGATCCACGATGATGGTTCGGTCAGCGTCAGCGACAACGGCCGCGGTATCCCGGTTGACATGCACCCCGAGGAGCACCGCTCCACCGCCGAGGTAGTGATGACGGTGCTGCATGCCGGCGGCAAGTTCGATGCCAATTCCTACAAGGTGTCCGGCGGCCTGCATGGCGTGGGCGTATCGGTGGTGAATGCGTTGAGCGATCACCTGTGGCTGACCATCTACCGCGACGGCCATGAATACCTGCAGGAATACGCGCTCGGCGAGCCGTTGTACCCGCTGAAGCAGGTCGGCCCGTCGACCCGACGCGGCACCCTGGTGCGCTTTTTGCCCAGCCCGGCCACCTTCACCAGCAACATCGATTTCCATTACGAAATCCTGGCCAAGCGTCTGCGCGAGCTGGCCTTCCTCAACTCCGGCGTCACGATCGAGTTGAAGGACGAGCGGGGTGAGGGGCGCCAGGACACCTTTGCCTACGAAGGCGGCATCCGCTCCTTCGTGCAATATCTGGCGCAGATGAAGACCGCGCTGCACCCGAACGTGATCAGCCTGACTGCCGAGCAGGACGGTATCGTGGTGGAGGTGGCGCTGCAGTGGACCGACTCCTACCAAGAGACGATGTTCTGCTTTACCAACAATATCCCGCAGCGCGACGGCGGCACTCACCTCACCGGCTTTCGCGCCGCGCTGACCCGATCGCTGCAGAACTACATCGAGAAGGAAGGCCTGGCCAAGCGCGCCAAGGTGGCGTTGTCGGGTGACGACATGCGCGAAGGCATGATCGCGGTACTGTCGGTGAAGGTACCCGATCCAAAGTTCTCCTCGCAGACCAAGGACAAGCTGGTTTCCTCCGAAGTGAAGACGGCGGTGGAACAGGTAGTCAACGAGAGGCTTGGCGAGTTTTTGCTGGAGCATCCGCTTGAGGCCAAGGCGATCGCCTCCAAGGTGGTGGATGCCGCCCGCGCGCGCGACGCCGCCCGCAAGGCGCGCGAGATGACCCGGCGCAAGGGTGCACTGGATATCGCCGGACTGCCCGGCAAGCTGGCCGACTGCCAGGAGAAGGATCCCGCCTTGTGCGAGCTGTTCCTGGTCGAGGGCGACTCCGCCGGCGGCTCGGCCAAGCAGGGCCGCAATCGCAAGACCCAGGCCGTGCTGCCGCTGAAGGGCAAGATCCTCAACGTCGAAAAGGCGCGCTTCGATCGGATGCTGGCCTCGGCCGAGGTCGGCACCCTGATTACGGCGCTGGGTACCGGCATCGGCAAGGACGAATACAACCCGGACAAGCTGCGTTACCACCGCATCATCCTGATGACCGATGCGGACGTCGACGGCTCGCACATCCGCACCTTGCTGCTGACCTTCTTCTACCGCCAGATGCCGGAGCTGATCGAGCGTGGCCACATCTATATCGGCTTGCCGCCGCTGTACAAGCTAAAACAAGGCAAGCAGGAGCTGTACATCAAGGACGACACCGCGCTCAACAACTACCTGATCTCGAGCGCGGTGGACAACGCCGCGCTGACCTACAGCCAGGACGCACCGCCGATCACGGGCGAGGCGCTGGAAAAACTGCTACGCGGCTACCAGCAGGCGCTGGATCAGATCGTCAAGCTGGCACACCGCTTCGACGCTGCGTTGCTGCATGCCTTGCTCGAGCATCCCCCGCTGGAACCGGCGCTGTGGGCCGATCCCACGGCCATGCAGGCCTGGCTGGACGCTGCCGCGTTGCGCCTTGCCGCCAGTGGTCTGGGCAAACCGCACTACAGCTTGCGCCTGCGCCCGGCCGGAATCGACGAACATTCCGCCGCGATCGAGGTGATCCGCCAGCAGCACGGGCTGAGCCACACCTGGTTCCTGCCGCAAGCGTTCTTCAGCAGTGCCGAATTCCGCCCGATCCTGGCGATCAGCCAGCAGATCGCCGGGATGATCCAGCCCGGCGCCGTGGCGCGACGCGCCAGCGCCTCGCGTGGCGTGCTCAGCTTCGCCGACGCACGCAACTGGTTGCTGGAAGAGGCCAAGAAAGGCCGCAGCATCCAGCGATTCAAGGGTCTGGGCGAAATGAACCCCGAGCAGTTGTGGGATACCACGGTGAATCCCGAGACCCGGCGCATGCTGCAGGTTGGTGTCGAGGACGCGATCGCGGCCGACCAGATATTTTCCATGCTGATGGGCGAGGCGGTCGAACCGCGTCGCGACTTCATCGAGGCAAACGCGCTCAAAGTGGCCAATCTGGACATCTGAGCGACACACAGTCACCACGATGTCCACCTGCGTCGCGTCGTCTGTGTCACGCTGCCCCAGTGACTGCCGGTCACCGCCCCGCATCATCCCAATCGCCGTCTGGCAACTGTACGATCATCTCAACACCTTGATTTTGAACAAGCTCTCATGCGGCACTGCGACTTGTTATCGATTGCCGGATCGAGTTACGCTGCGTGACCTGTCCGTCGGCGTCGCCGCACGCTGCCCTTGCGATGAGGATCACCATGAAACATCTCCGAGGCTTTTCCATGCTGGCCGCTGCGGCCTTGCTGTTCGGCCTGGCCAGCAGCCCGGCGCTGGCCAGGCACCCGGAAAAAACCAAGCAGGCGACGGAATATCCCGACAGCACGCGTGTCGAGCCGAAACTCGACCTGACCAAGGAAGCGGATCAGAAACAACTCCAGGCGGGTTACGACGCCCTCAACAAGGGCGACACCGCCGCCGCCGAGGCGACCCTGCAGGCTCTGCTCGACAAGAGCAGGAGCAAATATGCCCAGGCGATGGCCCTGCGTGGCCTGGCCCTGGCGAAGTACAACACGCACGACTACAAGGCCTCGATCGCGTTGCTGCAACGCGCGCTGACCAATGGCGTGTTGCCGAACGACGCCTATTTCGACGTCGAGTACATGCTGGCTGCCGCGCAGCAAGCGGACGAGCAGTATCAGGCTTCTCTGGCCACCATTGCCAAATGGCGTGCCGAAGGCAAGAAGGAAACCCCCGAATCCTACGCGATCGAGGGCAACGATCAGTATCGGCTGGGCAACTACGCAGCAGCGATTGCGGCGGTAAAGAAGGCCAAATCGCTGACCGACAAACCCAATCCGCAGTGGGACCAGATCCTGATGGCCAGCTATGCTGCCTCGGGACAAGGCGACCAACTGTTGAAGATCGCGCAAGACAATCTCGCGGCGCACCCGGATGACCCCAAGGCCATCGAGACCGCCATCCAGGCGTTGCAGCAAGCGCAGAAGTATCCCGAGGCGATCAAGGTCATGGAGGCCGCGCGCGCCAAGGGCCTGCTCGATAGCGAGGAAAACTACGTGCTGCTGGCATCGCTGTACTACAACCAGGCCTTGTCGAGCGATGATGCCAAGCCGCTGGCGACCAAGGCGGTTGCCGTCATCAACGAAGGCATGAACAAGGGCATCATGCAGCCCAGCGCCGACAATTACGTACTGCTGGGCAAGGCCGATTTTGTAGCCGGTGACATGAAGGCGGCCAGGCAGGCCTTCGACAAGGCGCTGCCATTGGCCAAGGACGGAGAGCCCGCCCTGCAGATCGCCAACATGGAACTAACCAGCAGCCAGTACGCCAAGGCCAAGGCGATGGTCAAGGAGGCCCTCAGCAAGGGCGTCAAGCACACCGGTACCGCCTACCTCGTGCTGGCCGAATGCGAGCGTGGACTGCACGACAAGGCCGCACGGATTGCCGCGTTGAAACAGGCGGCCCAGCAACCCGAATCCGCCGCGCATGCCAAGGAGCTGCTCAAGCAGCTGGGGGTATCCGGCAAGTAGTGGCGAAGGCCCGCTCGCCCGGTCGTGGACATGATGGCAGGGCTTCCCTTGAGCATATATACAAAAGTCATGTCGTGTTGTAACGTTCAAAATCTTTCCCTGCGTTTCCCCAGCAGCAGCATTGTTCCGGGTACCTTCCAGTCATCGAGAGGGTTCCCGGCAAGGTCCTGTGGCGACGTGGCCTCCCAATTGATCAGCTTCCAGATAGTGACAGATGGCCTCAAGTAACGAAGAAACCGGGCGGTTCAGTTGGAAGCGGACCTGGGCACTGGCAGTGGCCATCGGGCTGCATGCATTTGCTTTCCTGCTGATTGTTGCGCCCATGGCGCCGCCCAACCAGAATCACAAGGAAAAGGAAAAAATTGTCCAGGTGAGCTTCATCGAGCCGCCGCCGCCACCGCCACCGCCACCGCCACCGCCGCCGGAGCCGCCGAAGCAGCCGCCGCCGAAGATCATTCAACGGATCAATCCGCCACCGACGCCGCCGCCGCCGGCGCCGCCGCCGCCGGTCACCGAGGTTTCGGCCAACGCCGTACAAGCCCCACCGCCCGCCCCGCCCGCCCCGCCGGCGCCGCCACCGGACATCGCGGCAGGTTCGGATCTGAGCTACGGCACCCGGCCGAGCCCGCCGTATCCGCCCATGGCCGCGCGCCAGCACCATGAAGGCACCGTGGTGTTGCTGATACTGGTTGGCCTGGATGGTTCGCCCAAGACAGTCGAAGTGGAAAAGTCCAGCGGCTATCGGGAATTGGATCGGTCGGCCAAGGAATGGGTGATACGCCACTGGAAGTTCAATCCAGAGGTGAAGGCCGGCAAGAAAGTAGAAGGTTATGCGCGTGTTCCGATCACCTTCAATCTCAGTGGCTAGAGCAATTCAAATCCAACCCGCTGTAATTCGCATCCAGTCGATTACAGTTACAGTTCACGCTTGACTTTCCTAGGGTAGCGTTATGTTCCTACAGACTCCCGCAGTAACCGGTAACACCAACGCCGAAGCCATGAAACAGATGGGCTTCGAGAACCTGATGCAGAACTTCGACTGGCTAGGCTGGGTGGTCTTCGTGACCCTGGTCGCGATGTCGTTTCTGTCCTGGTACTTCATCATCGCCAACGGCATCCGCAATGCCACCGTGAAGGCTCGCGCCGACAAGGTCATCGACGGTTTCTGGGCCAATGGTTCTACCCAGGACGCGATTCGTGAGCTGGAAGCCCAACCCAAGAGCGAACCGTTCTCCAAGATCGCGCTCGAGGCGGCCTCGGCGGTGGCGCATCACCAGCAGACCACGGCCGGCACCACTGGCCGCCTGGCTGAATCGTTGAGTCGTTCGGAGTTCATCGATCGTGCCCTGCGCCAGTCGGTGGCACGCGAGAGCATGCGTCTGGAAGGCGGCATGACTTTGCTCGCCACGGTCGGTTCGGCCGCACCGTTCGTCGGTCTGCTCGGTACCGTGTGGGGCATCTATCACGCACTGATCGGCATCGCGGCCACCGGCAACGCATCCATGAACGCCGTGGCTGGCCCGGTGGGCGAGGCGTTGATCATGACCGCATTCGGCCTGTTCGCGGCCATCCCGGCACTGTTCGCGTACAACTTCTTCAACCGTTCCAACCGCGTGGTCTACGCCCGTTTCGACGAGTTCGCGAATGACCTGCACGACTTCTTTGCGACCGGTTCACGCATAGAAAGCGCGAAGTGAGGGACTGACCCATGGCCGTAAGTCTAGGCGGTGATTCCAGTGGTCCGATGTCGGAAATCAACGTCACGCCGCTGGTCGACGTGATGCTGGTGCTGTTGATCATCTTCATGATCACGGCACCACTGATGTCGCATTCGGTCACGATCGACCTGCCCATCGCCAACCCCAAGGCCAAGACGCCGAATCCGAAGACGCCACCGCTGGACCTGGCGATCAAGCTGGACGGCAACCTGTACCTCAACGATCACCGGGTTACCGACGCGGAGTTGCGCGCCAAGTTGCTGGTGGAAGCTCAGCGAACGCCGCAACCCCAGCTGCAGATTCGCGCGGACCGCGAAGTACAATTCATGGTCGTGAAGAAGATCATCAGTGACGCGAAGGGTTCGGGCATGGTGCACGTCGCATTCATGACCACCGACGCGCCGAAGGGATAATTTAAAATGGCGATTTCAACCAAGGGCAGCTCGGGAGCGATGGCGGAGATCAACGTCACGCCACTGGTCGACGTGTTGCTGGTGCTGCTGATCATCTTCATGATTACCGCGCCGATCCTGGCGCACAAGATCGAGGTGGATCTGCCGCAGCCGAACAAGGACGTGATCCCGCCGTCCAACCCGCCGAGCCCGATCAATCTGAAGATCGATCAGAGTGGGGCGTTCTACTGGAATGGCACGCCCGTCGACGAGTTGGGCCTGAAAGCGCAGTTGGCCGTGATCGGCCAGCAGGCGCTGCCCAACCAGCCGGAAATCCAGATCGCCGCCGACGACCATGTGGCCTACGAGTTTGTGGCGCGCGTGCTAGCTGACGCCAAGAGCTACAACCTGGTGAAGATCGGATTCAACGAGGCACAGTAAGTTTCGCGGCAACGGCGCTCTGGCATGAATACCCCCGCTTCGGCGGGGGTTTTTGTTGGGAGCGGGCAATCCCTTCAGCGCAGAATTTGCAGATAATTGCGCACGCTGGTGGCCAAACCCTCATACAAGGCTTCGCCAATCAGTGCATGACCGATCGACACCTCGGCTAGGCCGGGGATGGCGGCCTTGAACGTACCCAGGTTCGCCTGGCTGAGATCATGGCCGGCGTTCACGCCCAGGCCGGCCTGTTGCGCACGTCGTGCGGTGTCAACGCATGCTTCGAGCGCGGGGCCCGGATGGCCTGCCGCGAACGCGTGCGCATATGGTCCGGTATAGATCTCCACCCGCCGGACTCCGATCACCGTGGCGAGGTCGAAACCCTCGCTGCCGGCATCCACGAACAGACTGACGCGGCACCCCAAATCGACCAGTACCCCGACCACCGCTCGCAAGCGGGCGATATCCCGGTGCAGGTCGAAGCCATGGTCGGAGGTAATCTGGCCGTCGTCATCCGGCACCAGGGTAACCTGGGTGGGTCTGACCTGACGTGCCAGCTCGATCAGGCCAGGGTAGTCGCCACGTGGCTCGGCGAACGGGTTCCCCTCGATGTTGTATTCCACCCGTCCCCGCAGCATGGCGGCCAGGGCGTGCACGTCCGCCGGACGCACGTGGCGCTGGTCAGGACGCGGATGTACGGTAATCCCGCCGCAGCCGGCTTCGATGCAAGTCTGCGCCGCACGGCAGAGGTCCGGTTCGCGGCCCCCGCGTGCATTGCGCAGGACAGCGATCTTGTTGAGGTTGACGCTGAGCAGGGTCATGACGGACGGACGTTATGGAAAGAGGGAACGGTAGCGACGAGGTCACGAAAATACCGACTCACTTGGCCGGCCCACAACAGTGCGCCAATCAGTCGGTGCTGGCAAGCATCTGCAGCTGTATGGTGCGTGGCGAGCCTCTCCACGCTAGTGCGGCAATCAGGTCGACGCTGATGACAAGACGCTGCAGCTGCCATACATCGATATCCTCGCCGTCGAAGCGCAGCAGGCGCAGCTCCGCTTCCGTACTGAGCACACGCAGTCGCTGCAAGCCGTAACCGAGGCCGCGTCCGTGCGCCTTGAGCAGCGCCTCCTTGGCCGTCCATACCTCGAGGAACGCCGCAGCACGAGTCTCCTCAGGCAACGCGGCGATGGCGTCTGCCTCATCGCTGCCGAAGAACCGGCGGGCCAGCGGTAGCGCGTGCGGCCGTGGACGTCGGCGCTCGACATCGATACCGGGCGCAATGCCGCGGGCCACGGCAATCAGCGCGTGATTTCCGCTGTGCGACCAGTTGAAATCCAGCGTGGAGCCGTGCCGGTGATCGAGTCGCGGACGACCATGCGCGCCGTCGACCAGGGTTACGTCTCCAGCATCGATCCCGAGATACGCCGCTAGCGTTCGCAGCAGTGGTTGGCGCCCCTGCGTCGGCCGAAAGTCCAGCTGCCAGACGTGGATCGCATCGCCGCCCAGCGTTGCGGCGGCATCGACCAGGTGGCTGGAGCGTGCTGCGATCATTCTCGCATGTTGCCGCCGCCTGCCTGCATGCACAAGCGGACGCACGCCATCGTGCAGCGTAATCAACGCGGCAGGGTCGACGCTCCCATCAGGAATTCGTCCACCGCTCGCGCGCACTGGCGGCCTTCGCGAATTGCCCAAACCACCAGCGACTGGCCGCGGCGCATGTCACCCGCCGCGAACACCTTGTCGGTGCTGGTGCGATAACTCGCCTGACCGTCGGTGGTTGCGCTCGCGTTACCACGCGCGTCCTTGTCTACGCCGAAAGCATCCAGCACGGCTTGCGAGGCCGACACAAAGCCCATTGCGAGCAACACCAGATCCGCCTGGATCTCGAATTCACTATCCGGCAGCTCGCTCATCTTGCCGTTCTGCCACTGCAGCCGCACGCCGGACAGGCTCCTGACGTTGCCTTTGCCGTCGTCGTTGAATCGCTTGGTGGCAACGGCCCAATCACGCTGACAACCCTCCTCGTGCGAGCTGGACGTACGCAGGCGCAGCGGCCAGTAAGGCCAGGTCAACAGCTTATTTTCCTGCTTCGGCGGTTGTGGCAGCAGCTCGAACTGGGTGACCGCTGCAGCACCCTGCCGAGTCGAGGTGCCGACGCAATCCGAACCCGTGTCGCCACCACCGATCACTACGACCTGTCTGTCGCTAGCAACGATCTGCCCCGTCACGATATCGCCTGCGACCACCCGGTTTTGCTGCGCCAGGAACTCCATCGCAAAGTGCACGCCCTTCAGGGCACGCCCCGGTACCGGCAAGTCGCGCGGCGCCTCCGCTCCGCCGGCCAATACCACTGCATCGAACTCCTGCTGCAACTGTGTCGGCGTGATCACGGCCGACCCGACCGGCGCATCGGCGAGTGCGCCGATGAAAACACTGGTGCGAAACTGCACGCCCTCGGCGGTCATCTGATCGACACGGCGATCGATATGACCCTTTTCCAACTTGAAGTCAGGGATGCCATAACGAAGCAGGCCACCGATCCGATCGTTCTTCTCGAACACGGTCACGGCATGACCGACCCGCGCCAATTGCTGCGTCGCGGCTAGTCCGGCTGGGCCGGAGCCGACCACCGCGACCTTCCAGCCGGTCAGGCGCGCCGGTGGTTGTGGTACGACCCAGCCCTCCTCCCACGCCTTGTCGATGATCTTGTGCTCGATCGACTTGATCCCCACCGCGTCGTCGTTGATGTTCAACGTGCAGGCCGCCTCGCATGGCGCTGGGCAGATGCGGCCGGTAAACTCGGGAAAGTTGTTGGTCGAATGCAGCACGTCGATCGCGCGCTTCCAGTCCTGCCGATAGACCAGATCGTTCCAGTCGGGAATGATGTTGTTCACTGGACAGTGTTTGTGGCAGTACGGCGTGCCGCAATCCATGCAGCGCGCACCCTGGATCTTCGCCTCGGCGTCGGTCAGCTGCGCGGTGAACTCGTGCCAATGCTGTTTACGCTGGCTCGGCGGTTCGCTGGTTTCCAACACCCGCGGGTATTCGAGAAAGCCGGTAATCTTGCCCATGGTGTAACTATCCTCCTGCCGGCTCAGGCCGTGGCCTGTGTGGTGGATGAGCGCGCGGTCTCCGGCTCCGATTCGCCCAGCGCGCGCTTGTATTCGTGCGGCATCACTTTCACGAAGTGCGTACGCGCATTGAGCCAGTCGTGCAGGATCGCGCGGGCGCGGAAGCTGCCGGTGTAACGGAAGTGCGCCTCCACCAGCCGACGCAGGATCGCCTCGTCGGTTTCGCCGGGAGCGCCTCGGGTCGGTGCATGCCAGAGTTCGCGCGGGACTCGAAGCCCCTGCTCGACACTGGAAAACACCGGCTCGAGCGCGACCATAGCCAGGTTGCAGCGCGACTGGAACTGCACCTCGGGGTCGTACACATAGGCCACGCCACCGGACATGCCGGCGGCGAAGTTGCGGCCACTTTCGCCGAGTACCACAACGGTGCCGCCGGTCATGTACTCGCAACCGTGATCGCCAACGCCCTCGACCACTGCGGTGCCGCCGGAGTTGCGTACCGCGAAACGCTCGCCAGCGACGCCGTTGAAGTACGCCTCGCCCTCGGTGGCGCCATACAGGACCGTGTTACCGGCGATGATGTGTTCCGGCCCGAAGCCGTGGAAGTCGTTCGGTGAGCGCACGATGATACGCCCGCCGGACAAACCCTTGCCCACGTAATCGTTGGCCTCGCCCACCAGGTCGAGGGTGATGCCGCGCGCCAGAAACGCGCCAAAGCTTTGTCCGGCAACGCCATCCATCTGGATGTGGATGGTATCGTCGGGCATGCCGGCATGCCCATAACGGAGTGCGACCTCGCCCGACAACATGGCGCCTACCGTGCGGTTCAGGTTGCGCACGCTCACGATGAAGCTGGTTTTCTCACGCCGTTCCAGCGCGGGCCGAGCCTTCTCGATCAGGTTGTGGTCAAGGGCCTTGTCGAGGCCGTGATCCTGCGCGGTCAGATGCCGCCTCGCTACCTCGGCCGGCACGTCCGGGCGATGGAACACGCGGCTGAAGTCGAGCCCACGCGCCTTCCAGTGCGCGATGCTCTGGCGGGTATCCAGCAAGTCGGCGCGCCCGACTAGCTCGTCGAAGCGGCGGATGCCCAGCTGCGCCATGATCTGCCGCGCCTCCTCGGCGACGAAGAAGAAGTAATTCACCACGTGCTCGGGCTTGCCGCTGAACTTCTTGCGCAGCACAGGGTCCTGCGTAGCGACGCCGGTGGGGCAGGTGTTGAGGTGGCACTTGCGCATCATCACGCAGCCCTCGACCACCAACGGTGCGGTAGCGAAGCCGAACTCGTCGGCCCCCAGCAAGGCACCAATCACCACATCGCGGCCGGTTTTCATCTGGCCGTCCGCCTGCACCCGGATACGCCCGCGCAGCTGGTTCAGTACCAGCGTCTGCTGGGTCTCGGCCAGGCCCAGTTCCCACGGTGTGCCGGCATGCTTGATCGACGACCACGACGAGGCACCGGTGCCGCCGTCGTGGCCGGCAATCACCACATGGTCGGCCTTGGCCTTGGCCACGCCCGCCGCGACCGTGCCCACGCCCACCTCGGACACCAGCTTCACCGATATCGAAGCCTGCGGGTTGCAGTTCTTCAGGTCGTGGATCAGCTGGGCCAGGTCCTCGATCGAGTAGATGTCATGGTGCGGTGGCGGCGAGATCAGGCCCACGCCCGGCACCGAGAAACGCAGCCTGGCGATATAGTCGGATACCTTGTGGCCGGGCAGCTGGCCACCTTCGCCGGGCTTGGCTCCTTGCGAAATCTTGATCTGGATCTGATCGGCCGAAATCAGATAGGCCGCGGTGACCCCGAAGCGGCCTGAAGCCACCTGCTTGATGCGCGAACGCAGCGAGTCGCCGGCCTGCAATTCGAGGTCGCGTTCGATGTGTTCCTTGCCGAGGATGCCGGCGACGGTGTCGCCCTGCTTGATCTTCACGCCACGCTGCTCGCCCTGGTAGCGCGCCTCGTCCTCGCCGCCTTCGCCGGTGTTGGATTTGCCGCCGATACGATTCATCGCGATCGCCAGCGTGGTGTGTGCCTCGGTCGAGATCGAGCCCAGCGACATCGCGCCAGTGACGAAGCGTTTGACGATTTCCTTCGCCGGCTCCACCTCGTCCAGCGGCACCGCGGCGGCCGGGTCGGTGCGGAACTCGAACAGGCCGCGTAGGGTCATCAGGCGCCTGGTCTGGTCGTTGACCAGTTCCGAGTACTCCTTGTAGGTCGACGCGTTGTTGGCGCGGGTGGCGTGCTGCAGCTTGGCCACCATGTCGGGCGTCCACATGTGCTCTTCGCCGCGCACGCGCCAGGCATACTCGCCGCCGACGTCCAGCGCATCGGCCAGCACCGGGTCGTCGCCGTAGGCGCTCGCGTGCAGGCGCAGTGCTTCCTCGGCCAGCTCGAACAGGCCGATGCCCTCGATGTTGGTGGTGGTGCCGGTGAAGTACTTGTCGATCACGTCGAGGTTCAGACCCACCGCCTCGAAGATCTGCGCACCGGTATAGGACATGTAGGTGGAAATGCCCATCTTGGACATCACCTTCTGCAGGCCCTTGTCGATCGCCTTGATGTAGTTGTGGGTGGCTTTGGCTGCACTGATCCCGTCCGGGCTCGCGGCGAAGTGCTGCGCCAGTACCTCCATCGCCAGATACGGGTGAACTGCCTCGGCACCGTAGCCGGCCAGCAGCGCGAAATGATGTACCTCGCGCGCCGAGCCGGTTTCCACCACCAGGCCGGTGCTGGTGCGCAGGCCTTTGGTAACCAGGTGCTGGTGAATGGCCGAGGTGGCCAGCAGGGCCGGAATCGCCACGCGCTCGTGGTTGCTGCCGCGGTCGGACACGATCAGGATGTTGTGGTTCTGGCCGATCGCGTCGGTGGCCTGCGCGCACAGCGAAGCCAGCCGCGCCTCGATGCCGGCCTTGCCCCAGCTGGCCGGGTAGGTGATGTCGAGCTCGAAACTGCGGAACTTGCCGTGCGAGTAGCGCTCGATGTCGCGGATCTTGGCCATCTCGGCAAAGTCCAGCACCGGCTGTGACACTTCCAGGCGCAGCGGTGGGTTGATGTTGTTGATGTCGAGCAGGTTCGGCTTGGGCCCGATGAAGGACACCAGCGACATCACCAACTGCTCGCGGATCGGGTCGATCGAGGGGTTGGTGACTTGCGCAAACAGCTGCCGGAAATACTGGTATAGCGACTTGCTGCGATCGGATAGCACGGCCAGCGGCGAGTCGTTGCCCATCGCCCCGATCGCCTCCTGGCCGTCGTACGCCATCGGCAGCAACTGGAACTTCAGGTCTTCCTGGCTGTAGCCGAAGGCCTGCTGGCGGTCGAGCAGGCGGTCACCGGAGCGTGTTTCGGCGGGGGCCTCGGGCAGGTCGTCGAGCTTGATACGGATGCGCTCGATCCACTGCTTGTATGGCTTGGCGTTGGCCAGCTGGTCCTTCAGCTCCTTGTCGTCGATGATGCGGCCCGCTTCCATGTCGATCAGCAGCATCTTGCCCGGCTGCAGCCGCCACTTCTTCACGATGTGTGACTCGGCGATCGGCAGCACGCCGGCTTCGGAGGCGAGGATCACCAGATCGTCGTCGGTGACGATGTAGCGCGCCGGGCGCAAGCCGTTGCGATCCAGCGTCGCGCCGACCTGGCGCCCGTCGGTGAAGGCGATTGCCGCCGGCCCGTCCCACGGTTCCATCATCGCCGCGTGGTACTCGTAGAACGCGCGGCGGTTGTCGTCCATCAGCGTGTGACGCTCCCACGCCTCGGGAATCATCATCATCATCGCGTGCGACAGCGAATAGCCCGCCATCGTCAGCAATTCGAGGCAGTTGTCGAATGAGGCGGTGTCGGACTGGCCCGGGTAGATCAATGGCCACAGTTTGGCCAGGTCGTCGCCGAGTACCGGCGAGGAGATCGCACCGGTGCGCGCGTTCAACCAGTTGACGTTGCCCTTGACCGTGTTGATCTCGCCGTTGTGCGCGACCATGCGGTAGGGATGCGCCAGCTCCCACGCCGGAAAGGTGTTGGTGGAGAAGCGCTGATGCACCATCGCCAGCGCCGATACCGTACGCGGGTCGGTCAGGTCCGGATAGTAGGTACCGACCTGGCCGGCCAGCAGCAGGCCCTTGTAGACCACGGTACGGGTGGACATCGAGGGCACGAAGTATTCGCGGCCGTACTTGAGATTGAGTGCGCGAATGGCATGGCTGGAGGTCTTGCGGATCACATACAGCTTACGCTCCAGCGCATCGGGCACCATGATATCGGGGCCGCGCCCGATGAACAGCTGGCGGATCACCGGCTCGCGCGCCTTCACCGCCGGCGACATCGGCATCTCGTCATCGACGCGCACGTCGCGCCAGCCCAGTACCAGCTGGCCCTCGGCGCGCACGGTGCGCTCCAGTTCCTGCTCACAGGCCCGTCGCGAGGCATGCTCCTTGGGCAGAAAGATCATGCCCACACCATATTCGCCCGGCGGCGGCAGCTGGACCCCCTTGAGTGCCATTTCCTCGCGGTAGAGCAGGTCGGGTATCTGGATCAGGATACCGGCGCCATCGCCCATCAGTGGGTCGGCGCCGACGGCGCCGCGATGGTTCAGGTTGCACAGAATCAGCAGACCCTGCTCGATGATCTGGTGGCTTTTGCGCCCCTTGACGTGGGCGACAAAACCCACGCCGCAAGCGTCGTGCTCGTGCCTGGGGTCGTACAAACCCTGCGCGCGCGGCTGATCCATGGTCTGAACTCGGGAGATAAATAGGGAGTCTTGACTATAGTGCGTCGCAACAAAGATATGCAAGAAAAATCAAATAGCCGTCTATAAGGCTGTGTGCGATGGCGTCGCCCGCGAGGCCCGGAGCGGGCTGCCGGCCTGCCATGCATCACCTGAGCAAGTGGCCGCGGTCGGGTCGGACGCCGTGGCCACGCATCGATCTCGTCATCGGGCGGGGGCTCTGCTAGCGTGCAGGATCGGGAAACCTGTACGAGGGGGAAGCTTGAGTTGATTCATGGCTGGCTGCTGTTGCTGGTATCGCTGCTGTATGTCGGGGTGTTGTTCGTGGTGGCCTATGCAGGCGACCGGCGGCCCCTGTACCCGCGGCAGCCACGGCTGCGGCCGATCGTCTACAGTCTGGCGTTGGCGGTGTACTGCTCGTCGTGGACGTTCTATGGCGCGGTCGGCACAGCTGCGCGCGGTGGGCTGGCCTATCTGCCGATCTACCTGGGACCGATCCTGCTGTTCGTATTCGGTTTCGGCTTCCTGCGCCGGCTGCTGCAGGTAGTGCGCCAGCGCAAGATCACCTCGATTGCCGACTTCATTGCCGCGCGTTTTGGCAAGTCGCACGGTCTGGCGGCCCTGGTGGCGGTGATCGCGGTGGTTGCGGTGGTGCCTTACATCGCTCTTCAATTCAAGGCGGTGGCGCTGTCCTATGGCGTACTCGGCGGGGGCGTGCCCGACGCGATCCGGACCGGCGGCGTGGACAGCGCGCTATGGTGCGCGGTGCTGCTGGCAGCGTTTGCGATCCTGTTCGGCACGCGCAGTATCGATGCGACCGAGCATCATCACGGCCTGATGCTGGCGATCGCCCTGGAATCGCTGATCAAGCTGCTGGTGTTCGTGACGATCGCCGCCTACGCACTGTGGCATGGGCCTGGCCTGCTCGACACGGTGCAACGTCCGTTGCGCGAATTCAGCCACGCCTTGCCACCGGATTTCCTGACCCAGACCATCCTGGCCCTGTGCGCCATGTTCTGCCTGCCGCGGCAATTCCAGGTCGGCCTGGTCGAATGCGAAGATGCCGGCGATCTCTGGCGTGCGCGCTGGCTGTTGCCACTGTATATGGTTATCGTCAGTCTGGCGGTGCTGCCGATCGTGGCCGCAGGCGCCCATCTGCCGCTGGTCAGCGGTAGCAACGCCGACGCATGGGTGCTCACCCTGCCGCTGGCGCACGGCGACACTGGGGTAGCGCTGCTGGCCTTCATCGGCGGATTCTCGGCCGCCACCGGGATGGTGATCGTGGCCTCGGTGGCGCTCTCGACGATGATCAGCAACGACCTGGTCATGCCCGCCCTGTTGCGTATCCGGCGCTTGCGGCTGGAGCAGCGCAGTGATCTCTCGCGCCTGGTGCTCAGCGTGCGCCGCGTCGCCATTGTCGCGCTGGCATTGATGGCCTACGTCTACTACCGCGTCGCCGCCAACGCGGAAAACCTGGCCGCGATCGGCTTGCTGGCCTTTGCCGCGGTGGCACAGTTCGCGCCGGCACTGATCGCGGCGTTGTACTGGCGCGGCGCCAGCCGGCGGGGCGTGGCGGCGGGTCTGCTCGGCGGCTTCGCGGTGTGGATTTACACCCTGCTGCTGCCGGCCCTGATTCACTCGGACGGTTGGCTGCGCGAGGGTCCGTTTGGCTGGGATTGGCTGCGCCCGCAGGCGCTGTTCCACTTGAGCGGGTGGGATCCACTCACGCATGGCACGTTCTGGTCGCTGCTGGTCAACGTCGGTTGCCTGGTGTATTTCTCGCTGCGTTTCCGCCCCAGCCTGGAGGAACGCCTGCATGCGGCGATGTTTGTCGACGCCGACCGGATCAAACGCAGTGGTGCCGGCGATTGGCGCGGGCGGGTGGTAGTCGCCGACCTGCATACCATCGCCGAGCGCATCGTAGGCGCACGTGGCAGCGCGCGCGCCTTCGAGGAGTACGCGCGGCACCGTGGTCGAGCGCTGTTGCCGGGTGAGGCCGCCGATCACGCCTTGATCCAGCATACCGAACGGCTGCTCGCCTCGGCGGTGGGTGCCGCCAATGCGCGTCGCATCCTGATCAGCGCACTGTCCGGCAGTGGCCTGGGCCTGGCCGAATCGATGGCCCTGCTGGATGAGGCATCGCAGGAGCTGCGCTTCAACCGCGAGCTGTTGTCGACCACGCTGGAGCACGTCTCGCAGGGGATCAGCGTGGTCGACGCGGACATGTGTCTGGTGGCGTGGAACCACCGTTACCAGGAGTTGTTCGATTACCCGGATGGCATGGTGCACGTTGGCGTGCCCGTGAGCGAACTGATTCGCCGCAATGCCGAGCTTGGGGAATGCGGTCCGGGCGAAGTAGACGATCATGTGGCCAAACGCATCGACTACATGCGTGCTGGCTCGTCGTATATGTTCCAGCGGGTTCGCCCCAACGGTACGGTGATCGAGATGCGCGGCCGCGCGCTGCCGGGCGGCGGTTACGTCACCACGTATACCGACGTCACCGCCTACAAGCAGGCCGAGCAGGCGTTGATCGAGGTCAACGAAACGCTGGAACAGCGCGTCGAACAACGCACCGCCGAACTTACCGAGGCGCTGTCTGCCACCGCCCAGGCAAGGCGCTCCGCGGAAACCGCGAACATATCCAAGACGCGTTTCCTGGCCGCCGCCAGCCACGACCTGCTGCAACCGTTGAATGCGGCACGGCTGTTCACCTCGGCGTTGCGCGCGCACCCGGGATTGGATCTCGAAGCCAGCGCGCTGGCCGAACGCATCGATGCCTCGTTCCACGCCGCCGAGGATCTGCTCGATGCCCTGCTCGACGTCTCGCGGCTGGATGCCGGAAGCTACCATCCGGAAGTCGGCGGCTTCGCGCTGGCCGAGTTGTTTGACTCGCTGCATGCGCAGTTCGCGGTGGTTGCCGACCAACGCGGGCTGCGCATGCGCGTGGCGCCGACCACGCTGGCCGTGCGCAGCGATCCGCAATTGCTGCGTCGGATCGTGCAGAACTTCCTGTCGAATGCCTTGCGCTACACCAGCAAGGGTCGCGTCCTGCTCGGCGCGCGGCGGGTCGCAGGGGAAGTGCGCATCGAGGTGTGGGATTCCGGCCCGGGTATTGCGGCGGAACAACGTGCGCGCATTTTCGGCGAGTTCCAGCGGCTCGACCAACCCTCGCCGTGGGGCGAGAAGGGCCTGGGCCTGGGCCTGTCCATCTGCGACCGCCTCGCCGGCATTCTCGGCCACCGGCTCGACCTGCACTCGCGGGTCAACCACGGCAGCTGTTTCGCCGTGACGGTACCGCGCAGCGAGTCCGTGCCGGCGCAGCGCCAGCATGTGCAGCGCCGGGGGCTGGACAAGCAATTGCCGCTGACCGTGTTGTGTCTCGACAACGACACCGACATCCTCGATGGCATGCGCGCCCTGCTCGGCCGCTGGGGTGTGGATTGCCGTGTCGCGCAGGATGTGACGCAGGCACGGGCAAGCCTGGCGTCAGGCGCGATCGACCTGATTCTGGCCGATTATCATCTGGGCGACGCGGTCGACGGCTTGCAGGCCATGCAGCAGCTGCGCGAGGCGCTGGGTGAATTGCCCCCGGTCGTGCTGATCACCGCCGACGGTAGCACTGCATTGAAGCAGCGCGCGCGCGTTCTCGGTTATCCGGTGCTGCACAAACCGCTGCGACCGGCGGCACTGCGTGCCTTGATGACGGCGCTGCTGCGCCGCTGAGCCGGTGGCGTCAGTCGGCTTCCTCCGGCAACGCCGGCATGCCGTCTGGATCGACCGCCAGGTGGCTGGCGATCAAGGCAACCTGGGTGCGATTGTTGACGCCGAGCTTGCGCATGATCGCGGTCATGTGGGCCTTCACGGTGGCTTCGGACACGCTCAGGTCCCGCGCGATCTGCTTGTTCAGCAAACCCTCGGCGAGCATTGACATCACCCGAAACTGCTGTGGTGTCAGCGTGGCAACATGCACGGCGGCGGCCGCTTCGTCGGGTTTGAGTTCGCCGGTCTGCCCGAGCATGGTCGGTGGCAGCCAGACATCGCCGTCGAGCACGGCGCGGATCGCCGCCGCGATGTCGGCCCCGCCGCTCGATTTGGGGATATAGGCCGAGGCACCATGCGCCAGCGCGCGGCGCGCCACCTGCGCCTCCTCATGCCCGGACACCACGATCGTCGGCAGCCCCGGATACTGGCCGCGGATATGCGCCAGCGCGGAGTAGCCATGGGCGTCGGGCATGTGCAGGTCGAGCAGCAGCAGCTCGGCGTCGGGAAATTGCTCGATCAGGCCGAGCAAAGCGTGCACGCTGTCGGCGCTGTGTACCCGCGCCTGCGGCAAGGTGGCCAGCACCGCGCGCTGCAGTGCGTCGCGGAACAGCGGGTGGTCGTCGGCGATCAGGATGTCGGGCATGCGCGAAGGCGGGATTCGGAATGGGAGATTCGGGATTCGGGATTCGGACGTGGCGTTCTTGCGAATCCCCAATCCCCAATCCCGAATCCCGTTGAGGATCATTTGATCAAGCGCTCATCCACCAGGTTCTTCACCACGCTCGGATCGGCCAGCGTGGTGATGTCGCCGAGCTGGTCGGGCAGGTTCTCGCCGATCTTGCGCAGGATCCGGCGCATGATCTTGCCCGAGCGGGTTTTCGGCAGGCCGGGCGCCCACTGCAGGTAATCGGGCGTGGCGATCGGGCCGATTTCCTTGCGCACCCAGGCGATCAACTCCTTGCGCAGCGCGTCGCTGCCGGTCTCCCCGGTGACCAGGGTGACGTAGGCATAGATGCCCTGGCCCTTGATGTCGTGCGGGCAGCCCACCACGGCAGCCTCGGCCACCTTCGGGTGCGCCACCAGCGCGCTCTCTACTTCGGCGGTGCCCAGGCGGTGGCCGGACACGTTGATCACGTCGTCGACCCGGCCGGTGATCCAGTAGTAACCGTCCTCGTCGCGACGCGCGCCGTCGCCGGTGAAGTAATTGCCAGGGTAGGCGCTGAAGTAGGTGTCGATGAAGCGCTGGTGGTCGCCGTAGATGGTGCGTACCTGGCCGGGCCAGGAATCGGTGATCAGCAGGTTGCCCTCGGCCACGCCTTCCTGCACCTGTCCGTCAGCATCGACGATGGCTGGCTTGACGCCGAAAAACGGCAGCGTGGCCGAGCCCGGCTTGGTGGCAATGGCGCCAGGCAGCGGCGAGATCATGATGCCGCCGGTCTCGGTCTGCCACCAGGTGTCCACGATCGGGCAGCGCTCGTCGCCGACCACGCGGTGGTACCACTCCCACGCCTCCGGGTTGATCGGTTCGCCCACCGAGCCGAGCACGCGCAGGCTGGCGCGCGAGCACTTCTTCACCGGCGCCTCGCCTTCACGCATCAGCGCGCGGATCGCGGTGGGTGCGGTATAGAAGATCGTGACCTTGTGCTTGTCCACCACTTGCCAGAAGCGGCTGTAATCGGGGTAGTTGGGCACACCCTCGAACATCACGGTGGTGGCGCCATTGGCCAGTGGGCCATACACCACGTAGCTGTGGCCGGTGACCCAGCCGACGTCGGCGGTGCACCAGTAGATATCATCCTCGCGCAGGTCGAACACCATTTCATGGGTATAGCTGATGAACACCAGGTAGCCGCCAGTGCTGTGCACGACACCCTTCGGCTTGCCGGTGGAGCCGGAGGTGTACAACACGAACAGCGGATGTTCGGCCTCGACCGGGGTGGCTGGGCAATCGGTCGACTGGCCTTCCATCAAGGTGTGGTAGTAGCGGTCGCGCGGCGACTGCATGTGCACGGCGCCACCGCTGTGACGCACCACGATCACCGTTTCCACACTGTTGGTGTTCGGCCGCTCGAGCGCGGCATCCACATTGACCTTCAGCGGGATGTGCTTGCCCGCGCGCAGGCCTTCATCGGCGGTGATCACGATCTTCGCCTGCGAGTCGGCAATGCGCCCGGCCAGCGAATCGGGCGAGAAGCCACCGAACACCACCGAGTGGATCGCGCCCAGGCGCGCGCAGGCCAGCATCGCCACCGCCGCTTCCGGAATCATCGGCAGGTAGATCGCCACGCGGTCGCCCTTGGCCACGCCGAGGTTCTTCAGCGTGTTGGCGAACTTGCATACTTCGGCGTGCAGCTCGCGATAGGTAATCCTGCGTGAATCCTTCGGGTCGTCGCCCTCGAAGAGGATCGCCACCTTGTCGCCGCGCTTTTCCAGCTGGCGGTCGAGGCAGTTCACGCTCACGTTGAGCTCACCGTCCTCATACCAGCGGATGTACAGGTCTTTCGGGTCGAACGAGACGTTCTTGATCTTCGTCGGCGGCTTGATCCAGTCCAGGCGCTGGCCAATGCGACCCCAGAAGCCCGCCGGGTCGTTCATCGACTCGGTGTACAGGCGGGTGTAGTCGTCGTGGCGCAGGCGTGCCGCGGCAGCGAAATCGGGATCAACGGGGTAAAGCTTGGACATGGCGAACTCCTGTGGGCTCATCACGGAATAGTGGCAAGGACATCATGCGTCGCATCGTCGCGGTGCGTCCGCTGACGTCTCCGAGTGTAGCCGCATCGCTTTGAAAGTCCGCAGCGACCCTGCTCGACATTGGTCGAAGTTCGACCATGGTCGAATAGCGGTCCGCAGTGCAGCATGGCCACACTCGCTACGCGTTTCTAGCCTGGGGAGTCATCTATGAGCAGCCAACTTTTTCGTGGACACCGGACAATTGCACTGGGGGTGGCCTGCGCGCTTGCCCTACCGCTTGCGGCGCAAGCGCAAGACAGCACGCATGAGCAGCAGCTCGAGCAGCGGGTGGATCAGCTGCAACAACAGCTGGATGAACTGAAGCAAGTGGTGCAGGAGCAGAAGGCGGCGGCAGCGACGGCGGCAAAGGCCGCGCCGCAGAATGTCGCGGCCGCGCCGGCCAAGCCGGTTTTCACGAGTGCGCCCGGCGTGTCGGTCGCGTTGCACGGCTTCATCAGCGCCACGGCATTTAGTCAAGACAAGAGCTTCTATTTTGGTAACGGCCAGTTCGCCGAGTTTCCATTGCCGGGCTCCAGCGGCAGATTGAGCGGCGTAGATGTACGCAATACGCGTTTCTGGCTCGATTTCAGTGGCGCCAAGTTTGCCGGCGACTGGACCGGCGGCGGTCGCATCGAGATGGACTTCTTCGGTGGCTTCAACGGTACCGGCCCCTTCAGCCAGCAGCAGGCCACGCCGCGTCTGCGGCAGGCTTATATGGATCTGGACAATGCTGACACCGGAACCAAGATTCGCCTGGGTCAGCAGTGGGAATTGATGTTCCCGATCGACAATGGACCGTCGTCGTTGTCGCACATCGCGTTTCCCCTGGGCTTCGGTACCGGCATGGTCGGCTGGCGTTTCCCAGGCGTCGTGGTGATGCAGGATCTCAATCACGGCTCGGCCGGACCCCAATGGCGTCTGGACCTGGGTGCCTTCGAGGGCAGCTGGAATGGGCCCGGCGACAATGTCAATTACCTGACCGCCGGCAGCACGGGCTTCCGCCCGCAGCTTGAAGCTCGCCTGCATGTGCAGGACGGCAAGACCTGGCTGGCCTATATCGCCGCGCACTACAGCCAGGTCGATCTGCGCGGGGTTGGCGCCACGGTGGTAGCGCCGATCAAGGACAAAGTCGAGAGCGTCGGCTACGAAGTGGGCGGCCAATGGAAGCCGGGCGCATTCACCCTCAAGGGTTTGGTATACCGCGGCAAGGGCTTGGGCGAGATTTTCGGCGACCTGGTGCAGTTTGGCGACATCCAGGACACCGGCGGCTATGCGCAGGTCGGCTACAGCTTCACGCCCCACTGGAGCGCCAACCTGTTCTACGGGATGAGCAAGCCCGACCAGCATGATGTGATTGCCTGGCTTGGCCACGGCTCAGTCGGCCGCCTCGAGAGTCGGCAGTCGGCGTTGCAGCTGCAATACGCCAGCGGCGCCTATGATCTCGGCATCGAATGGATGCACGCCAAGCTCGACAGCACCAGCAATGGGGTGGATCGCAAGAGTACCAGCGGCAATCAAGTGAGCGTGAGCGCGTTGTATCACTTTTGACGCGGGCGGGGGCCCCAGGGTGATGCGTTCCGACTCGGCGCTGGATAAGGGAGCAGATGGGCAACGCGAAGGCGTCGCCGGACTTTCGTGACGCGAGACCCCCGGCCCGAGCCGGTCGCGTGCCGACTGCCGGTTACAGGGCCTGATCGACGGCAGCCGGCTCGGCGACAAGGAGATGAGGGTGAGTTCGGCACTCGCTGGTATGCCCGCACATGGCGGTACGAGACAGGCGCTCGTGCCATTCCTTGGTCAGTTGAGGAGCTCTGTCATGAAAAAGTATCTATCCAGGTGCATCGTTGGCGCGCTGACGCTGGCGCTGTCAACGGTCGCGCTGGCCGCAGCAACACCGGGTCTGCAGCCCACGCCCGAACAGTTTCCGTCCAAGTTCGGCAGCATGACGTTCCCGACTACCTTTCCTGCCGGCACCACACTCACCATTACCCAGTGGAGCCATTTCGTGCCGCGCTACGACAAGTGGTTCGACCAATACGCGCAGACATGGGGCAAGAAGAACCACGTCAAGGTCACCGTGCAGCACATCAACCTGGCAGATCTGGGCTCGACCCTGGCCGCATCGATCGCGGCCGGCAAGGGTTCGACCCTGTTTGAGACGGTCTCCACGCCGGCGTCCTTCGTCGAGGGCTTGCAGGACCTGACTGACGTGAACCACGCGGCGGATCAAGCCTTCGGCAAACAGGAGGACGTCTGTGCCAGCCAGGCCTATCTCCCGATCAAGCACATCTGGTACGGCTATTGCCACGCCTGGGTGCCCGACCCCGGCGACTACCGGGTGTCATTGTGGAAGGCTGCCGGCTATCCGAACGGCCCGCGCAGCTATGACGATCTCTACGTCGGCGGCGTGAAGATCTTCGAGAAGACCGGCATTCCGGTGGGCGTAGGCATGTCGCCGGAGCTGGACTCCGAGTTTTATGCGCGCTCGCTGATCTGGTCTTTTGGTGGTTCGTTGTTCGACAAGTGCGGCAACGTGACACTTGATTCACCCCAGGTGCTCAAGGCGGTCGAGTTCCAGGCGAAGCTTTTCAAGAATGCGCAAACACCGGAAGTCTTCGCGTGGAATGCCGCCTCGAACAACCAGGCCTTCATCTCCGGCCAGGCGTCCTACATCCAGAACTCGATCTCGTTCTACCGCACTGGGCAGCAGACGAGTCCGAAGATCACCGCGGACACGGGGTTCAGCCCCGGTCTGAAGGGGCCGGATGGCCAGGTCCACCAGACCTCGCATGTGTGGTTGATCTACACGTTGCCGAAGTACGTGACGGACAAGCAGCAGGTGCTGGCCGCCAAGAAGTTTTTGCTGGACCTCACGGCAAATGCCAGCTGGGGTACCTACGAAAGCCAGTTGTATGACTTCCCGGCGCACAGCAAGGCCGTGCCGCAGCTATGGGCCAAGGGCGGCTGGCTGGATCGCGATCCGTTCGGTTCGGTGCCGCCCAACAAGCTCGAGGTGCTGCGCAACGCGGTGGAGTGGACCGCCTGGCCAGGCTATCCCGGCTCCGCCAACCCCGCGGTGAGTGAGGTGTACAACACGCATCTGCTCTCCACGATGATGTCGCAAGCCGCGCGCGGTCAGAAGACGCCGGCCCAGGCGGTGCAGGCCACCGCAGCGCAGCTTGGCAGCATCGTCGCCAAATGGAAGGCCAAGGGCTACATCGGCTGTCCAGCCCAGTGAAGCATTGCACCAGGCGGGAGTGATTCATGGCGACGCTTGAGCTGCGCGGACTGAAAAAGTATTACGGCAATACCCATGCCGTGGATGGCATTGATGCAGCCATTGCGGAAGGCGAGTTTCTGGCCATCCTCGGACCGTCCGGCTGCGGCAAGAGCACCACCATGCGCATGATCGCGGGTCTGGAGGCGCCCAGTGCAGGCGAGGTGCTGATCGGTGGCAAGTCGGTCACGCACCTCCCGCCACGCGCACGCAATGTGTCAATGGTGTTCCAGAGCTACGCGCTCTATCCGCATATGTCCGTGCTGGAGAACATCGCCTTCCCGCTGAAGGCGCGCGGCGTACCCCGGACCGAGCGCGATGCCAAGATCAAATGGGCGAGCGCCATGCTGGGCATCGAGCCGCTGCTGCAGCGCAAACCGGGAAGATTGTCCGGTGGCGAGAAGCAGAAGGTCGCGCTGGCCCGTTCACTGGTACGCGACCCGGCGTTGTTCATCTTCGACGAGCCGCTCAGTTCACTGGACGCCCAGGTCCGCACCATGGCGCGCAGTGAACTGCGCCTGTTGCACGACCGCACCGGTGTCACCACGGTGTATGTCACCCACGACCAGATCGAGGCACTGGGCATGGGCGATCGCATCGCGATCATGCAACACGGTCGCGTGCGTCAATTGGGGACGCCGCAGCAACTGTATGACCAGCCGGCCGACACCTTTGTGGCCGGATTCCTGGGCTCGCCGCCGATGAACCTGCTGCAGCGCGGCGGCCGCATCATCGGCATCCGGCCCGAACATCTGTTGCCGGCACCGCCGGGCACCACGGATGACCAATCCTTCGAGCTGCAGGTGCGCATCAAGCGATTGGAGTTCCTGGGCACGGACTGGCTGATTTACGGTCTGCTTGAAACCGGAGCGCAGGGGCAAAAGGTACTCTCGAAAGTATCTCCGGGCATCGCCGCCACGCTGCAGGAAGGCGCACTGCAAACCTTTCGTGTCGAGCGTATGTGTCTGCGCTTCTTCGACCCGGCCACGGGTTCGCGAGTCGACGATGGCCCGCGCTGACACCGAGGTGCGCGTCAGCCTGGGCGATCGTGAAGGTCTGCTCGGTACGCTCATGCTCGCGCCGGCGTTCCTCTATATCGCCGCGCTGGTGGGCATTCCGTTCTTTCTCGCCATTGCGCTCAGCCTGAGCAGCGCCACGATTGGCGATCCGCACATTCACGGTTTTGTCGGCCTCGCCAACTTTGCCCACGCCATGCATGAATCGGCATTTCCCATTGCGTTGCGCAACAGCATCATCGTCACCTGCGCCACCTTGATCCTGACCCTGGTGCTGGCCACCGCCGAGTCCGAATTGCTGGTCCGTGATTTCCGCGGCAAGTGGTTGTGGCAGATCCTGCTGATCCTACCGTGGGCGATGCCGGTATCGCTCGCGGCGGTGGACTGGTTGTGGCTGCTTGACTCGGAGTTCAGCCCGCTCGACTGGCTGCTGCGGCAAGCACACTTGCTGGGTCCGGGTACGCCATGGGGGCCGGCAAATCATCTTTATTATTACGGCAGGGAATGGCTGGGCCTGGGCGCGATCACGATGATCAACGTGTGGCGCTTGCTGCCACTGGCCACGATCATCGTGCTGGCCGGGCGCACCGCGATTCCGCGCGAGATCTTCGAGCAGGCGCAAGTTGATGGCGCGGGCTTCTTCCGCGTCCTGTTCCGTATCACCATCCCCGCCTTGCTACCCCTGCTGGTGGTGGCCGGCATGTTCACGGCGCTGCTGGTGTTTGGCGACATGACCGTGGTTGCCTTGACCACGCGCGGTGGACCGGGCTATGCCACGCAACTGTTGCCGTACTGGGCTTATCTCAAGGGCATCGAGGGTGGCGCGCTCAGCGAGGGCGCCGCGGTGGCGCTGTTCATGTTTCCGGTATTGCTGGCCGGTGCCGTCCTGGCGCTGCGCATGGCTTACCGGGCCGACTCGAATTGAGCGGGCTCGCCATGAAGAAAATTCTGCGCCGTTCGAGCTTCTACCTGGGCTTGCTGCTGTTCACGATGTTTGCCGTCTTCCCGGTGATCTGGATGGTGATCACCGCGTTCAAGCAAGACGGCGATCTGTACAACGTGGCCAACAACCCGTTCATCTACAACCTGCCGCCGACCCTCAAGCACATCACCTTCCTGTTCACCCACAGCAGTTTTCCGACCTTCCTGCGCAACTCCGCCTTCATTGGTGTGGTCGTGGTCATCATCACGCTGCTGCTGGCGGTTCCCGCGGCGTACAGCCTGTCGCGCCTGGTCGGCCATTGGGGCGAGCGTTCCGGTATCGCGGTGTTCCTCGTCTACCTCATTCCGCCGACCTTGCTGTTCATCCCGCTGTACCAGATCGTCAGCTTCCTGCGCGCCACCAACACCGTGTGGGCGCTGATCCTCGTCTACCCCACGATCACGGTACCGTTTTGCACCTGGCTGCTGCTGGGTTTCTTCAAATCCATGCCGCGTGAGCTGGAGGAATCAGCGCTGATTGACGGCTGCAGCCGATGGCAGTCGTTCCTGCGCATCGCCCTGCCGCTGGCCGCACCGGGTATCGCCACATGCATCGTGTTCGCCTTCGCGCTGTCGATCAGCGACTACATCTACGCCGCGGTCTTCGTGAGCTCCACCGCGGCACGTACGGTAAGTGCCGGCGTGCCCACCGAACTCATCCGCGGGGATATCTATTTCTGGCAATCGTTGATGGCGGCGGCGGCGATCGTCTCGATTCCGCTGGCGGTAGCTTACGGGTTGTTGTTCGACCGCCTGGTGAAAGGCTTCCAGAGCTGACGCGGGCACGGTTGCGCCGAATACGCATCACACCGCACGAGAGCGCAACGACAAAGTCATCTTCATACCTCGGCAGGAGGCTTCACGACTCAGGTAACGCACGCCAGACAGCTATTTTTCATACCTCGATGCAACACCCGAACGCATACGCTTGATTTGTATTTGCAGGTGTATGTCCACTACCGATGCGCTGAGCATCTTTGACAGGAGAACACCATGGCAGAAGATATCAAACAGGCCAACCCGGCGGCGCTGGGGCTGGTCGGCTTCGGACTCACCACGGTTATTTTGAGCTTGATCAACGCGGGCGTGTTGCCCAAGGGCGGTGAACCGGTAGTGCTGCCGCTCGCCTTTGCATTTGGCGGGTTGATTCAAATGCTGGCAGGGCTGCTTGAAGTAAAGGCCGGCAACACGTTCGGCATGGTGGCGTTTCTCAGTTACGGCGCATTCTGGTGGTGGTTCGCGCTGCTGATCCTGCTCGGCAGTCACGGTGTCCTGGATTTGTCGCAGGCGGGCAGCACGATTGCCGTGACGCTGATTGGCTGGGGCGTGTTCACGCTGTACATGTGGGTGGCAACGTTCAAGGCCAGCAAGGCGCTGTGGTGGATCTTTCTCACGCTGTGGGTGACGTTCTTCCTGCTCGGTTTCGGTGATCTGCTCGGCATGCCCGGCCTGAGCATAGCCGGTGGCTGGTTGGGACTGATCTGCGGCCTGCTCGCGATGTACACGAGTTTCGCCATCGTGACCAATATCAGCTTTGACCGGACCGTTCTGCCGGTAGGTGCGCCGTTTGTGGGTTGAGCGAATGCAGACAGGTGCAGCGTGGGTTCCCTGGATACGGCAATGGGGACCGTCAAGCTCCACGTCATGCCAGTAGCGCGATGGTGTCGCCGGTAGGTAGCGCCGCCGCCGAAAATGATGATTCAGGTTAGGAGATAACGACCATGACAGACAAAAGCAACGTCGACGAACACACCGAGGCCAGCGAAGCGCAAATCGCGGTGCACTGGAAGGAAGAGCAGTATTTTCAGCCTTCGCAGACTTTCATCGAACAGGCGAACATGACCGATCCGGATATTCGCCAAAAATTCGGGGAGGCGAATTTTCCGGACTGCTTCAAGGACTATGCGGACATGTTGACCTGGTCAACGCCGTATACCAAGGTGCTGGACACCAGCAAGCCGCCGTTCTGGAAATGGTTTGTGGGCGGCAAACTCAATGCCAGCTACAACTGTATCGATCGTCATCTCGCGCAGTATCGCAACAAGGCCGCATTCATCTTCGTCGGCGAACCGGAACAAGACCCGCCGGTCGCGATGACGTATCAGGAGCTGTATGTCCGGGTCAACGAGATGGCGGCGCTGTTACGCGATTTCTGCGGGCTCAAGGCCGGCGATCGGGTAACGCTGCATCTGCCGATGACGCTTGATCTGCCCATCACGATGCTCGCCTGCACGCGCCTGGGCGTCATTCACTCGCAGGTATTTGGCGGGTTTTCCGGTCAATCCTGCGGCTCACGCATCCAGGACTCGGGTAGCCACGTGCTGATCTCCACCGATGCGTATTGGCGTTCGGGCAAGTTGATCGATCACAAGGTGAATGCCGACATTGCGGTGCAGACAGCGGAAAAGCTGGGCCAGCATGTCGACAAGGTGCTCATCTGGCAGCGCTATCCGGGCAAGTACAGCTCGCCGACGCCGATGGTCGAGGGGCGCGACTTCTTCGTCAACGAGCTGCTGCAGAAGTATGCGGGCAAGCAGGTTGAACCGGTACCGATGGATGCGGAAGCGCCCCTGTTCCTGATGTACTCCAGCGGCACCACCGGCCAACCCAAGGGCTGTCAGCACCGCACCGGCGGGTACCTTGCCTATGTGGCCGGCACGTCGAAGTACATCCAGGATATCCACCCGACCGACACCTACTGGTGCATGGCCGACATCGGCTGGATCACCGGGCATTCGTACATCGTCTATGGGCCGTTGCTGCTGGCAGCGACCAGTGTCATCTACGAAGGTGTCCCCACCTATCCGGATGTGCGCCGCCCGTGGCGCATTGCCGAGCGCCTGGGCGTCAATATCTTCCACACCTCGCCGACGGCGGTCCGTGCGTTACGCCGGGCCGGCCCCGAGGAGCCGCGCAAGTGCGGCCACCACTTCAAGCACATGACGACGGTCGGCGAACCGATCGAGCCGAGCGCGTGGCGTTGGTACTACGACGAGGTCGGCAAGCGCGAAGCGGTGATCGTGGACACCTGGTGGCAGACCGAAAATGGCGGATTCCTGTGCAGCACCATACCTGCGCTTGATGCCATGAAGCCGGGCAGCGCCGGACCCGCCATGCCGGGAATCTACCCGGTCATCTTCGACGACAATGACGAGGAACTCGTCAAGGGTTCCGGCCAGGCCGGCAATATGTGCATACGCAATCCCTGGCCGGGGATCATGCAGACGATCTGGGGCGACGACCAGCGCTTCGTCGACACCTACTACAAGCGCTATTGCAAGGATCCCCAAAGCAAGGACTGGCGCGATTGGCCCTATATGTCCGGCGATGGGGCGATGCAGGCGGCGGATGGCTACTACCGCATTTTGGGCCGGCTTGACGACGTCATCAACGTCTCCGGCCACCGCCTGGGCACCAAGGAAATCGAGTCGGCATGCCTGACGGTGCCGGAAGTGGCGGAGGCGGCAGTAGTGCCTGTCATGGATGAAATCAGGGGGCGCGTGCCTGACGTGTATGTCTCCCTCAATGCCGGCTCAACGGGCATGCCCGGGTCGGGGGCCTCCGCTGATGTGGTCGATCGGGTGATCAAGGCGTGCGAGGACATGATCGGCAAGATTGCACGGCCGCGCCAAGTTTACATCGTGCCGGATATGCCCAAGACCCGGTCTGGCAAGATCATGCGTCGGGTGCTCGGTGCCATCTCCAACGGGCTCGCTGTTGGCGATGTGACAACGTTGGCGAACGGGACTGTCGTAGAGGAGATTCGGGTGATGGTGCAAGGCAAGCATGCAGTGGCCTCCACCGATGCGATACCCGAGGACATCGCCAAGTTCGGGCAACACGACTGACCGGCCGGTCGGCTGGTGGGTGGTTGAAAAACCATCTGCCAGTGCTGGACTCGCGTCGGTCGTCAGAGTGGTACGCGGTTTGCAGCGCACGCGGCGCGTGCGCTGCAAACAACCCGGGTGCACCAACCCGCGGCGTTGAATCGATGGGTTTGTCCATGGAACAACAAGTACTGGAAGAGGCATTGCGCCGCGTTGCGGAGGCGACGCGCGCGGCGTGCGTGCGCGCGGCGGCGGACGGCTACGAACGGGCGGGGCTCGGCGGTTTGTGCGAGGCGGGTCGTTGGGAGATGGCGCTCGATTCAATCCAGTCGCTCGATGTGAAGGCCATCATTGGCGAGCTCTCGAAGGTATCGAGTGAAGCATCCGGCGCGGACGAACGAGATCGCGCCAGCTGACGGAACGTTCCGACCGCTCTGCCATTGAACCGACGCTGCAGCGGAGGGCGCCGCTGCCGCCGATCGTGCGCCGTACTGTAATAGTGGTCAGCTTGACGCGGAAGCCTCTGGCGGTTTTCGCCTGGCTGGAACCGCAGGTGCTGGAGTCATGCCGTGCACCACAATGGCTTGTGCCGCTGCGGTTTCCTGCGTGCGACGACGATTCAGGCGCGCCGGATCAGGCCAATGACCACCAACAAGACGACCGCGCCGATCACGGCGTAGCTGATGCTGGTGAGCAGCGGATTGCCGAGGCTGAAACTCACGCCGAGCGCGGGCAGCAGCCAGCCGGCCAGGAAAGCGCCGATGATACCGACCACGATATTGCCGAGTAGGCCAAAGCCGAAGCCGCGCACGAGCAGACCGGCCAGCCAGCCGGCGATGGCGCCTGCCAGCAGAAAGATAATCAGGGCTGTAGTGGTCATCGCGCACTCCTGAGTTCGGGCGGAAAGTGCCCGGGATCGCGTGAAGGTCATCGCCACGCCGGGCAAGCGTCCGCGTTGTCGTGTGCAGCGACGGTGACGAGGCAATACGGCGTTATCCTGTCACCATCATGTGGCGCCAGCGGCGCAGGAGTTTTTACCGATGACGACAGCAATACCAAGTTATGTGCACGGGGCCAGCGTGCAGCCCCTGCTGGGCGACACCGTGGGCGCCTTGCTGGATCGCGTGGCGGCCGCGTATCCGGAGCGCCCTGCCCTCGTTGCCCGTGCGCAGGGCGTGCGCCTCAGTTATCGCCAATTCCACGCCGGGGTCGAGGGTGTCGCCGCCGGCCTGCTGGCACTGGGCCTGAAGCGCGGTGATCGAGTCGGCATCTGGGCACCGAACCGGGCCGAGTGGGTCATGCTGCAATTTGCCGCGCCGAAGGCAGGGCTGATCCTGGTCAACATCAATCCGGCCTATCGCACGCACGAGCTGGAGTATTCGTTGAACAAGGTCGGGTGCCGCGCGTTGGTGCTGTCACGGCGCTTCAAGACCACGCACTACCTTGAGATCCTGACCGAGCTGGCGCCGGAGCTGGCAACGTCCGCGCCAGGTCGACTGCAGGCGGCGCGTTTGCCGACCTTGCGCGACGTGATCCTGCTTGGCGATGAGCCGGCGCCCGGCACGCGCAGCTGGGCCCAACTGGTAGCGCGGGGCGATGCCAGCGCGCTGGCGCAGCTGCATGCGGCAGCGCGGGCGCTGGGTTTCGACGATCCGGTCAACATTCAGTTCACCTCCGGCACCACGGGTTCACCCAAGGGCGCCACGCTGACCCATCACAATATCGTCAACAATGGCTGGTTCATCGGTGAGGCGATGCGCCTGACCGAGCACGACAAGTTGTGCATCCCGGTACCGTTCTACCACTGTTTCGGCATGGTGCTGGGCAATCTGGCCTGCGTCACCCATGGCGCCTGCATGGTGATTCCTGGTGAGGGCTTCGATCCGTTGGCCACGCTGGAGGCAGTGGCGGAGGAGAAATGCACCGGCCTGCATGGCGTACCCACCATGTTCATCGCTGAACTCGAGCATCCGCGCTTCGCCGAATTCGACCTCACCTCGTTGCGCACCGGCATCATGGCCGGCTCACCATGCCCGATCGAGGTCATGCGCCGGGTGGTCAGCGAGATGCACATGGACCAGGTCACCATCGCCTATGGCATGACTGAAACCAGTCCGGTGAGCTTCCAGACCGTGCCGGACGATCCGCTGGAGCGGCGGGTCGACAGCGTGGGCCGGATCCATCCCCACCTGGAAGTGAAGCTGGTCGGCGAGCACGGCGAGGTGGTGCCGCGCGGTACGCCCGGCGAGCTGTGCACGCGTGGTTATTCGGTGATGCTGGGTTACTGGGATGACGAGGCGCGCACCCGCGAGGCCATCGACGAGGCGCGCTGGATGCACACAGGAGATCTGGCGGTGATCGACGCGGATGGCTATTGCAGCATCGTCGGTCGGCTCAAGGACATGATTATCCGCGGCGGCGAGAACGTGTACCCACGCGAGATCGAGGAGTTTCTCTACACCCACCCGAACATCCAGGACGTGCAGGTGTTCGGCGTGCCCGATGCGAAGTTCGGCGAGCAGGTGTGCGCATGGATCCGCCTGCGCGAGGGCAGCGAGGTCAGCGAAGTGGAAATCCAGGACTACTGTCGCCACCACCTTGCCTACTACAAGGTGCCGCACTACGTGCGGTTCGTCGATGTATTCCCGATGACAGTGACTGGCAAGGTGCAGAAGTATCTGATGCGCGAGGTCATGGCAGCCGAACTGGTGCCCTGATGACGATGGCCGAGCCCTCATGTCGCAACCACTGAGATCCGATGGCGCGACCGTGCACCCATGAGTGCTTCCATGCCCCCGCCGGTTCGGCCGCAGCAGCTTGCCGCGACGCGCGCGCACAAGGGTCGTGGCGCTGCGTCCAACCCGCAGGGCCGCTTCGAGAGCATCCGCCACCAGGCCGAGGATGACGGCTGGCAGAGTGCGTTGCTGGATGAGGACGCGCCGCGTCCGCGCACCGAAGTCACCGTCGAGCGTGCGCGCAGCGTGATCAGCCGCAACGACTCGCCGGATATCGCCTTCGACCAGGCGATCAATCCCTACCGCGGCTGCGAGCACGGCTGCATCTATTGCTTCGCGCGCCCTTCGCACAGCTATCTCAACCTGTCGTCGGGACTCGATTTCGAGACCAAATTACGCGCCAAGGGCAACTTCGCCGAGGTGTTGCGTGAGGAGCTGGCCAAACCCGGCTACAAGGTCAGCCCGATCAACATCGGCAGCAACACCGACCCGTACCAGCCGATCGAGAAGCGCTGGCAGCTGACCCGCGGCGCGCTGGAACTGCTCGCCGCTTGCCATCACCCGTGCACCATCGTGACCAAGAATGCGCTGGTCGAACGCGACCTCGACATCCTCGTGCCAATGGCGCGCGAGCAACTGGTGCAGGTGCTGGTCTCGGTCAACTCGCTGGACAACCGCCTCGCCGCGAAACTCGAACCGCGCGCCAGCGCGCCGCATCGGCGGATCCAGGCGATCCGCACCCTGGCCGACGCCGGCGTGCCGGTGGGCGTGCTGGTGGCGCCGATCATCCCGGCACTGAACGACAAGGACATGGAGGCGGTGATGGTGCAGGCTGCCGAAGCGGGCGCACGCTGCGCCGGCTACACCACGCTGCGCCTGCCGTACGAGTTGAAGCAGCTGTTCCGCGAATGGCTGGCCTTGCATGCGCCGCAGCGTGCCAAGCACGTGATGAGCCTGGTGCAACAGATGAACGCCGGGCGCGACTACGACAGCGACTTCGCCACCCGCATGCACGGCCAGGGCGTGTTCGCCGACCTGCTGCGCCGGCGCTTCGAGCTGGCCTGCCGCAAGCACCGCTTCGCCCGCGCTCGAGAGCTTGTGCTCGATACCTCGCGTTTTGTGCCGCCGTGCAAGCCCTCGCCGCAAGGCGTGCTGTTCTGATCCGCGTGCGTGGATGCCTCGCGAAGGTTGATGCGCTGCAGCTGGCGGAGCTTGGGCTTCATGGCGTGGCTTCCTCGATCAGGGTTTGCGCTTCGGGCAGGCGCAGCTTGCCGGAGATCAGACGGGGGAGCAGGGTGTCGCGGAGCTCTGAAAGAGGTCGCGCGGTCTCAACGTTCGTCAAAATTCGTTCAAGCAGTGGCTCGACATGCCTATTGAAGGTATCACCAAGCGAATCTGGCGGAATGGGGATTGGATAGCCCGAAACATCCTTCCAACTTGACCGCGGCATCTTTGCGCCGTTCGAAAGACGCGCGGCGTAGTCAATCAGCGCATCACTTGAGGCATGCATCAACAAAAAACTCTGAAAGGCGGCACGCGTGGGACGCAGCACGAGTATGTCTGTCGAGCAAATTCCGCGAGAAGGGGCGAGACCAACCTTGTGAAAGGTTGGCCTGAGTTTCCCGAAAAGGATGTCCGATCGCTCGAACCAGAACTTTCCGCTCACCAAGCCCTGAGCGGTTCCGTGGTCTCCTAACGCAATGGATTTGCGTGGTAAGTGCTCTAGGCCGAAATAAGGCGTGGCAGGATCAACCTGCTCGGGCTTGGCTTGTTTTCTTGGGTTGCCGGATACCGTACCGAGGCCTCCCGTGTGCCAACCCTGCGGAATCGGGCCAAGCGGGGAATTTTCGAAGGAGTCGGGAAACAACGCGGCGGTGGCGGCGTCCATGCCGTCGGGCTTGCGGCCTTCAGCTTTCGCGTGCACCGGATCGAAGTCGATGAACCACGATTTGAACAGGGCCTGCGCGATGGCTTCAAGGGTGATGTTGGTTTGACGCAGGAGTGAAATTCTTGCTTCGATGGTTCCCAACACCGCTGCAATTTCAGTCTGCTGCGATAGGCAGGGAAAAGTAACCGCCATCCCACGCTGATCGCGCAAACTGACGTAGTCAGCCATGTCAGTTTGGCCTTTCAGGTAACCAATTTGATTCAAGAAGTCGCCACTCTGCATCCAGAAATAGAGAAAGCTTGGAAGAAGTGTCTGATGGTCAGTTGAGCGCCAGTAGCAGAGTTGTGGAGAGTAGACAAATTGCTCAGTGTCCTCGGTGACGAACGCAAAGCGCCCAACTGTCCCTTTTGAAGTAAAGACAACATCACCTGGTTGGCTGAGCTTTGCCCCAACTCGGGCGATATTGGTAGACGGGAAGCGATCTGCTTGCCCGAAATGAAAGCCGTCGTTGATGTTCGCGGCACGAGCGAATGGCATACCTTCATTGCCGAGTTCAGAATTCTTTGCACGGTAACCGTCTCCGATTTCGAGAATGCCCGTATCAATAAGTTCTTGAGCGCGATAGGTGCCAGGCTCCAGCGTTGTACGTGCTTTATCGTCAAGCATGTAGCGAGGAATTAGCTCTGCGACGCCCTTGGAAGTAGGAGGATGAGTAGCCTGAACATTAGGATTCGCAGGCTTGCTCCAACCCGCGGACTTTCGCTCAGACGCCATAACCCAACGCCCCCAGCTTCTCCCGGATCAGCGCATCCAGCTCAACTCCCCTCGCCATCTGCTTGGCGAGCTGCGCCGCGAGTCGATCCATCTTTTCGCTGAACACCTCGTCGTCGTCCTCGATCTCCTCCGCGCCCACGTAGCGGCCTGGGGTGAGGACGTAGCCGTGTTCGGCGATTTCGGCGAGAGGCACGCTGCGGCAGAAGCCGGGGATGTCGGCGTGGGGTTCGGGTGGCGCTTTGGGTGCGCCCTTGGGGCTACGCTTGGTGGGATCGGGCTTACACGAATGGCATGTTGTGCGTGAAGCCGTCTGCGCGCCAGCGGTGCACGGTGTCCCCGATGCGCCCGATATCCTCGTCATCAAACACGCGGAAGACGCGGCCTTCCATCCGGCCGAGTTTGCGCGCATCGATAAACAGCACTTCGCGGCGGCGGTCGCGGCCGTTCTTGGTCTTGTCTTTCGCCAGGAACCACAGGCAGGCGGGGATCTGGGTGTTGAAGAACAGTTGCGGCGGCAGTGCCACCATCACCTCGACCACGTCGCGCTCGACCATCGCCTGGCGGATCGTGCCTTCGCTGTTCTGGTTGGAGCTCATGCTGCCGTTGGCCAGCACCACGCCGGCCTGCCCGCGTGCGGACAGGTGGTGCAGGATGTGCTGCAACCAGGCGTAGTTGGCGTTGCCGGCGGGCGGCGTGCCGAATTTTGCCAACGGCGGTCGTCGGCGAGGCGCTCGCCGCCCCAGTCGCTGATGTTGAAAGGCGGGTTGGCCAGCACGTAGTCGGCGCGCAGATCCGGGTGCTGGTGGCGGTGGAAGGTGTCGGCCGGCTCCTTGCCTAGCAGCCTGTCGGACTTTGGTTGGCCGGGCTGCGAATCCTGGCCGTAGATGCTGAGGTCGCCGAAGCGACCGCCGTGGCTTTCGACAAACTTCTCCGACTGCACGAACATGCCGCCGGAACCGCAGCACGGGTCATACGCCTTGCCCTGGTGCGGACCGAGGATTTCTACCCGTACCTTGACCACCGAGGCGGGTGTGTAGAACTGGCCGCCCTTCTTGCCCTCGGCGCTGGCGAACTGGCAGAGGAAGTATTCGTACACCTCGCCGAGCACGTCCTTGGCCTTGTCGCCCGCGCCGAAACCGATCGTGGAGACCAGGTCGACCAGCTCGCCGAGCTTGCCCGGTTCCAGTTGGGCGCGCCCTACGCGCGTAACGCATGCCACATCTCGAACGATGGCGGCGCCGGGGTTTCGGCGTCGCGGTCGCCGACCACGATCAGTATCGGTGTCTTCACCTGTTTGATGAAGTTGATCGGCGAGCTCTTCGCGTACACGACCGGATCGTCATCACCGGTGGAAGCTGGCGGGCCGTGCCCACCCTACGCCAGGGTCATGCCTCAATGCGTGCCGTCGGCTTGCAGATGGCAGTTCGTGGCCACCTCGACCTCGTCCTTCGAGCCCAGGAACACCGGCACGCGCTGGTGCAGGCCGGTCGGCTGCAGTTCCATGATGCGCTGGCGGCCGGTGCTGGCGGCACCGCCGGCCTGCTCGACGATGAACGCCATCGGGTTGGCCTCGTACATGAGGCGCAGCTTGCCGCCCTGCTTTTCGATCTCCGCGTCCAGCGGGTAATAGAACACGCCGCCGCGGGTCACGATGCGGTGCACGTCGGCCACCATCGAGGCCACCCAGCGCATGTTGAAATCCTTGCCGCGGGGCCCGCTCTTGCCGGCCAGCAGTTCGCCGATGTAACGCTGCATCGGCGCCTGCCAGTGGCGCTGGTTGGACATGTTGATCGCGAACTCGGCGGTCTGCTCCGGGATGCGGACGTTGCGTCGGGTCAGCACGAAGCTGCCTACTTCGCGATCCAGGGTGAACTCGTGCGTGCCGTGGCCGAAGGTCAGCACCAGTACGGTAGCCGGGCCGTACACCACGTAGCCGGCGGCCAGCTGTTCGGTACCCGGCTGCAGGAAGTGTTCGGCCTTCGGTTCGGTCACCCCGTCCGGGCAGTGCAGTACCGAGAAGATTGTGCCGACGGAGATGTTGACGTCGATGTTGGAGCTGCCGTCCAGCGGATCGAACATCAACAGGTGGTTGCCCTTCGGATATCTGTCGGGAATCTGTTGTGGGTCTTCCATTTCCTCGGAGGCGCAGGCGGCGAGGTGACCACCCCAGGCATTGGCTTCGAGCAGGATCTCGTTGGAGATCACGTCCAGCTTCTTCTGCGCCTCGCCCTGCACGTTGATGCTCTGCGTGCCGTCGCTGCCGGCCATGCCGAGCACGCCGCCCAGTGCGCCCTTGCTGGTGGCCACCGCGATGCGTTTGCAGGCGCGTGCCACCACCTCGATCAACAGCGAAAGTTCGGCGTTGATGTGGCCGGCGCGGCGTGCCTCGATCAGGAACTGGATCAGCGAGATGGGCTGCATGTCACGTCCGTGGCAGATGAAACGTTTATTATCGCATCTGGCGGTCCTTGTAGGGGCGCGCTTGCGCGCGCTGCTCCTGCTCTGTTGCGTGATGGAAGAGCACATCAAAAGCATCGCCCGCAAGTGCGCCCTGGCGGCCTATCTGTGCGCCGTGGATGTCGACCAGGTGGTCTGTGCTGACAAGTATTCAAGCGCCCGCTGCCGCGCTACGCTGCATGGGCCGGTCCGGATGGCGGCGCTCCACCCGCGCGATGCGGCGTCTGCTCCGGGCATCCGGCCTGCCCTGCCAAGGAGCGTGCGTGTACATCACCTCGAGGATCACCCGTCTGGCCGTCTTCGTACTGGCCCTGGGACTGTTGTCGCTGGTCCAGGCGGCGCCCGCGCCGGCCAGTGCCGCAGATGGCAGTGCGGATGCGCAGTTCACACGTATCTACAACACCGAATGGGCCTGGCGCACAGGTCACCCGGCGGCCGGGGCATCCGCCGCGGCGCCAGACAACAGCCGGCTGGACGATGTCGGTGCGCTCAGCCAGCAACGGCGACTGGATTACTGGCAACATGTGCTCGAGCAGCTTGATGCGCTCGACGTGACTAAGTTGACCGCGGCGAACCGGGTCAACTTCGAGGTGTATCACGCGCAGATCAGCAATCTGCTGGCCGACCAGAAGTTCAAGACCTGGCAGATGCCGTTCAACAGCGACTCGGCGTTCTGGTCAGATGTCGATTATGAACTGGGCGGCGATCACCTGCGCCGCGTCGGTGATTACCGCAAGTATCTGGATCGGCTGAGCCAGATCCCGGCCTACTTCGACCAGCAGATCGCCAACATGCGGCTCGGCCTCAAGCGCGGCTTCAGCGTACCGCGTGAGGTGCTGAACGGGCGCGACGTTTCGATCGCCGCGGTGGCCGACCTGCAGGATCCTACCCAGAGCAGCTTCTACACGCCGTTCAAGCACCTGCCGGCATCGATCCCCGCCGACCAGGCGCAGACGCTGCAAGGGCAGGCGCTGCAGCGCATCCGCGACGAGGTGATTCCAGCCTACGCCAAGCTGCTGAAGTTCTTCCGCGATGAATACGTGCCGCAGGCGCGCACCACGTTGGCGGCCGAGGCCATGCCCGATGGCAAGGCGTTCTATCGCCAGCAGGTCCGTGAATACACCACGCTCAACCTGAAGCCCGGCCAGATTCACCAGATCGGCCTGGAGCAGGTGGCCAAGCTCCACGTGCAGATGCTCAAGGCGATGAAGGACACCGGCTTCAAGGGCAATTTTCCCGCCTTCCTCGCGTTCCTGCGCAACGATCCACGGTTCTATGCGAAGTCGCCACAGGAGCTGCTCGACAGGAGCGCCTGGGTGGCCAAGGAAGTGGACGGCCAGATGTCGAAATTTTTCGGTCACCTGCCGCGCTCGCGCTTCACCATCGAGCCGGTGCCGGCCGATATCGCGCCGTACTACACCTCAGGCCGCGGCGGTCCGGGCGTCTACCTGGTCAACACCTACGATCTGAAATCGCGGCCGTTGTACAACATGCCGGCGCTGACCCTGCACGAGTCCTATCCCGGTCACGCGCTGCAACTGGAGCTGGCGGCGGAACGGCATGGTCAACCCGCATTCCGCCGCAACGGCTATATCTCCGCCTATGGTGAGGGCTGGGGCCTGTACTCCGAATACCTCGGCAACGAGATGGGCATCTACAAGACGCCGTACCAGAAGTTCGGTTACCTCACTTACCAGATGTGGCGCGCCTGCCGGCTGGTGGTGGATACCGGTATCCATCACCTGGGCTGGACGCGGCAGCAGGCGATCGACTACCTCACCGTCAACACCGCGCTTTCGGACCGCGAGATCGCCAACGAGGTGGATCGCTACATCAGCTGGCCCGGCCAGGCGCTGTCCTACGAGCTGGGCTACCTGAAGATCCGCCAGCTGCGTAGCAAGGCGGAACAGGCGCTGGGTCCGAAATTCGACATTCGCCACTTCCACGACACCGTGCTATCGACCGGCTCGGTACCGCTGCCGGTGCTGGAAAAGCGCATCGACCACTTCATCACCGACGGTGGGCCGGAGCCGGATTTCGGTTGCGATTGCTCCAAGGCGAAAGACGCGAGGGGTCGGTGAGCGGGTTCGCGGCAGCCTGGTTTTGACTGTAGATATGTAGTAAAATCACGCATGGCCTCACAATGAGAGTGTCTTGCCATGAATGCCCACGCGCCCCACGTTGCTGAAATCTCCCCGCACTACGCTGCGCCGACTGAGATGCTGGCGGGTCCGGCGTTACGCACCTTCTTGCGCATGGCCGAGCACTGGAAGCTGCGCATCGCCGACCAGCGCAAGCTGCTCGGCGATCCGCCGGAGTCGACGTTCTACAAGTGGAAGCGCGAGCGCGACGCGGCGCTCGGGCGCGACACGCTGGAGCGGATCAGCTACCTGCTGGGCATCTGGCAGGCCCTGCAAATCTTGTTCCCCGACCCGGATCAGGCCGATGCCTGGCTGCACAAGCCGAACACCGCATCGTTGTTCGGCGGACAGTCGGCGCTGGAACGCATGTTGTCGGGTAACGTGGCCGATCTCTACGTGGTGCGGCAATATCTCGACGCGCAGCGCGGCTGAACATGGTCGCGCGGGGCGAGATGGTCGTGCGGGATGCTTCATGTCTCTGCCGACCTGAACGGCGAACCGCCTTCATGGAAGCCCGATGTCGACCGATCTGCCACCACTGAAACGCATGCGCTGGAATCAGGCTTACCGCATCGTGCCCAGTCGCTTCCCCACGATCGGCGTGTACGACCGCGTGGCGGATCCGGCCGATCTCGACGCCGTGTTCGCACTGGAGGCGATGACCAACCCGCGCCTGCGCGAGGAGGCCGGAGCGTTGCGACAGGTGCCGAAGGAGCGCCGCCTCAGCGGGCCGGGCGCCACGCCGGTGATGGCGGCGTTCACTCATCTCAATCCCGAGGGTAGTCGCTTCTCGGATGGCACCTGGGGCGTGTTCTATGCCGCGCACAGCGTGGCTACCGCGGTTGAGGAAACCGTGTACCACCGCGAGCGCTTCTTCGCCGCCACCCGCGAGCCGGCCTGCGAGGTCCAGATGCGCTGCTACCGCACTCACATCGACAGCAGGTTGCACGACATTCGCGGAGCCTGGCCGGCGGCGCACGATCCGCACAGCTACGTGGCCAGCGTGGCGCAGGCGCGCAAGCTGCGCGCTGCGGGATCCAATGGCATCGTGTTCGACAGCGCGCGCCATGTTGGTGGCGAGTGCCTGGCAGCGTTCTACCCCGATGTGGTCGCCCCGTGCGTGCAGTCGCAGCACTTGATCTACCGCTGGGATGGCGCGCGCATCGCGCAGGTGCTGGAAGTGTCGGAGTTGGTGCGACCAAGTCAGGCGCGCGGGCATGACGGCCTTGCGTGAAGCCGATCAAGCCAGTCCGGCTTCCTCTGCCGCTCAACCTCGAAAGCAATCACGCCTCATGCCGTGACGCCATCGCCGCGTTCACGCCAGTGTAGCGCCTCAGGTATCCGTGTCCGTCGCCCAGCCGACGCGGTCGCCGCGGTGGAACACGCGGTCGCCGTCCAGCACGTCGCCGGCCCCCTGCGCCGGCCGTTCGTGCAGCCTGGCGTAGAGCGGGGTGAAGTCCGGCCGCGTGGCGTCGAACAGCTGCTCGAAGTTCTCGATCACGAAATAGGTCTGCTGGTAGGTATCGATGCGGTAGCGCGTGCTCATCACGCGCTCGATGTCGAAGCCGATGCGGTTGGCCGAGGGTGAATCCAGACAATAGATCGACTCACCCTTGGAACTGACGATGCCGGCGCCGTAGATGCGCATGCCCTGGTCGGTGTTCATCAGGCCGAATTCCACCGTGTACCAGTACAGGCGGGTCAGGTGCATCAGTGCTTCGGGGCCGATCTTGAACGCCTTCATGCCGCCGCGGCCGTAGGCCTGCATGTAGTCGGCGAACACCGGATTGAGCAGTAGCGGCACATGGCCGAACATGTCGTGAAACAGATCCGGTTCGCTGAGGTAATCGAGCTGGTCGGGCTTGCGAATCCACCAGCTGACCGGAAAGCGCCGGTGGGCCAGGTGATCGAAGAACACCTCGTCTGGCAACAGGCCTTCGACGGCCACGATCTCCCAGTGGGTGGCGACCCGGAGCACCTGGTTGAGCTGGTCGAACTTTGGAATGCCGCCGTCGCCCAGACCGAAACGCTCGACGCCTTGCATGAATTCGTTGCAGGCGCGCCCGGACAGCAATTCGCGCTGGCGCTTGAACAGCGTGTCCCAGACCTCGTGGTCGGTCCTGCTGTAGCTGGCCCAGGGCTGCTCGACCACGCCGGTGGCGTAAACCGGTACGTAACCGCGATCGGTCTGCTGGTGTTCGACCTTGCGGGGCGTCTTGTTTTCCATGGCCTACTCCAGTAACGAGGGAACCTGCACAGCTTAGGGCTTATCCAGCACACGAAGTTCGCTTTGTTGCACGGTATTGCCCACTAATTGCTTTATTGTTGCGTTTACCTGATAAATCGTTAAGGCTTATTGCGCATGCCGACCCCAGACCATACCGACCTGCGCATCCTCGCGGTATTGCAGGGCGAGGGTCGCAGCCGCCATAGCGAACGGCTGGAGCCTTGAACCCGCGTACGCCATTCAGCGCAGGCTTGGCCGCGCGGCGGCCGACTAACGTTAAACTAACCGACCGATGAGCATCGACACCACCACCGCTGCCGAACGCGATCTGCTGCGCGCGCTGCGCTACCTGTGGCGGGTGCCGTTGTTGCTGGTGCACGCGGTGCTGGCGATCTTGCTAGCCGGACTGGTGCTGAGCTGGAGCCGCGACCGCGTGATGCGTCATGGCCGCGAGCCGCTCCCGCACCGCCTGATCCGACTGTGGTCGCTCGGCCTGATGTGGATCTTCGGCCTGCGCGCGGTGCGTGTTGGCCAGCCCTTGCCCGATCCGGTGCTGTTCGTGGCCAACCACACCTCGTGGATCGACATCGAGTTGCTGCACAGTCAGCGCGCCGCCTGTTTCGTCGCCAAGGCCGAGATCGCCGACTGGCCGCTGGTTGGTTGGCTGGCCGCGAGTGGCGGCACCATCTTCCATCGCCGCGGCAGCAATTATTCGCTGGCCGCGGTGATGCAGGTGATGGTCGCGCGGCTGCGCGCGGGGCGTTCGGTGGCGGTGTTTCCCGAAGGCGGCAGTGGCTACAATGGCGCGCTCAGGGTGTTCCATGCGCGGATCTTCCAGGCCGCGCTGGATGCCGAGGTGCCGGTGCAACCGGTGGCGCTGCGCTTTGCGCGTGGCGGCAGGCGAATCGTCGACGCCGGTTTTCGCGAGGACGAGAGTTTCGGGGCCAATTTCCTGCGTCTGCTGGGTGGGCCGCCGATGGATGTCGAAGTCCATTTCTTGCCTGTGGTGCCGCCCAGCCACGAGGGACGTCGACGCATGGCCGAGCAGGCGCGCGAGCGGATCGCGGCGGCGCTGCTGGACCAGCCGGCATGAGCTGGCCCGACGGCAAGGATTTCCGCCCGCTGTGGCCGCTGCGCAGCGGGCACATCCAGACCATGCTCTCCTCCAGCGGTGTGCGTCGGCTACTGTTGCCGCGTGCGGCAAAAACCGTGTTGAACGGTGCCGAACCGGCGGTTGTCGATGGCGGCGCAGGAGTGCGCCTGACCGGTGCCTACACCGCGCAGAAAACCCGCGCGCAAGCGCGTGGCCTGGCCGTGCTGTTCCATGGCTGGGAAGGCAGCGTCGATTCCACCTACGTGCTGCAGACCGGCAGCCGCCTGCTCGCCGAGGGCTGGGACATCTTTCGCCTCAACTTCCGCGATCATGGCGACAGCCACGGCCTCAACGAGGCGCTGTTTCACTCCTGCCGCCTCGACGAGGTGGTGCACGCGCTGGGCGATATCGCCCAGCGCTGGCCGACGCGCCCGATGGCCGTGGCCGGCTTTTCGCTGGGGGGGAACTTCGCGCTGCGCGCTGCGATGCAGACCTCGCGGGTGGGCATTCCGCTCAGCTACGTATTGGCGGTGTGCCCGATCATCGACCCGGCGGTGGGCCTGTTTGCGCTGGAGGAAACCGCGCCGTGGATCTACCAGGCGTACTTCATGCGCAAATGGCGCCATTCGCTGCTGCTCAAGCAGAGGGCCTTTCCGCAGCACCAGTATTTCGAGATGTCGGAATTGAAGAAGCATCTGCGTGGCCTGACCGAAGCGCTGGTCCTGCGGCACACCGATTTCAAGTCGCTGCAGCAGTATCTGGACGGCTATTCGGTGGCCGGCGACGCGATGCAGGCGATGCAGATACCGGCCACTATCCTCACCTCGCGGGATGACCCGGTAATCCCGGTCGACAGCTTCGAGCAACTCGAACTGCCGCCCAACGTGGAACTGGACTTTGCCAACTTCGGTGGGCACTGCGGCTTCATCCGCGACTGGGGCATGGTCAGCTATACCGACGACTACATCGCTGCGCGTTTCAACGCGCTGGCCGATGGCGTCCTGCCGATCCAGCCGGCGCCGGCGGCCGGCAATCCCGCGGCACCCGTGGCCGATACGGCCCATGCCCTGCCAACCACGCCGCGCGAAGCGATCGATAATTCTCATCGGTAAACGCCCATGGGGCCGGCAAGGTCTACGCGCTCACCGACAGCAACGGCGACGGCGTGGCCGACAAGGTGCGGGTGATCGCCACCGGCATCCGCAATACGGTCGGCTTCGACTGGCAACCCGCCACCGGGCGGTTGTGGTTCACCGACAACGGTCGCGACATGCTGGGTGACGACATCCCCAGCGACGAGTTGAACGAGATCACCCGCACGGGGCAGAACTTCGGCTACCCGTTTTGCCATCAGGGCGACATCCTCGACCCGGAGTTCGGCCGGGGCCATGCGTGCAAGGACTACACGCCGCCGGTGCTGAAACTGGGCGCCCATGTGGCATCGCTGGGCATGCGTTTCTATGCGGGCAAGCAGTTTCCGCCGGGCTACCGCGGCGCGATCCTCCTCGCTGAGCACGGCTCGTGGAATCGCACGAAGAAGTCAGGCTACCGCGTGATGGCCGTTCGGCTGGAGGGCGGCAAGGTAGTGTCCCGCGAACCGCTGATCACCGGCTTCGAGCAGCACGAGAGCGCCGGGGGCCGTCCGGTCGACGTGCAACCGATGCCCGATGGCAGCGTGCTGGTCAGCGACGATCTGGCCGGTGCGGTCTACCAGGTAACGTATCGAGGTGGGAATGGGAAATAGGAACCGCGCTTGTTACGGTCCTTGGCTCCTCACCATTCTCATTCCCAACTCCCCCTTTCTCATCTCTGCAGGAGATACACATGCAACTACGCAGCGACAATTTCGAAAATGGCCAGCGGATTCCGGCCACCTTCGCCTTCGGCAAAATGGCCGACCCGTTCGCGCTGTCGGACAACCACAGCCCGCATCTGGCCTGGAAGGATGCGCCGCCGGGCACGCGTTCGTTCGTGCTCACCTGCATCGACACCGACGTGCCCAGCCGCGGCGATGACGTGAACAAGCCCGGCCGCACGGTACCGGCGGAACTGCCCCGGGTGGAATTCGTGCACTGGCTGATGGCGAACATCCCGGTCGAATGCGGCGAGCTGGCCGCAGGTGCGTGCAGCAACGAGGTCACCGCGCGCGGCAAGCGCGACCCGTTCGGTCCGCCCGGCAGCGTGCAGGGTGTGAACGACTTCACCGGCTGGTTCGCCGGCGATTCCGACATGCAGGGCGAGTATCTCGGTTATGACGGCCCATGCCCACCCTGGAACGACGCCTTGCGGCACCACTACCACTTCACCGTGTGCGCGCTTGATGTCGCGGCGCTGCCGCTGGTCAAGGGCTTTTCGCGCGAGCAGTTGCAGGTCGCGATGGCCGCCCATGTACTGGCGCAAGCCGAGCTGATCGGCACCTACAGCCTCAATCGTGCGGTCGCCGGTTGAACAAGCGTGGGCGTGGCGTGCAGGGCTGCGGGTTCGTCCTTCACGTCCGCGTGGCAACCGATGTGGGTGAATGACGCCACCTGATGTCCGCTAGAGCGGCGTCGTTCATCTAGAAGAGGATGTCCCCATGCTTCACTACGCCTTGGTTTTCCTCGTCATCGCGATCATCGCCGCCGTTCTCGGTTTTGGCGGCATTGCCGGCGCCGCTGCCGGCATCGCGAAGATCCTGTTCGTCATTTTCCTGATTCTGGCAGTCATCGCGTTTTTTCGTCGCGCCAGATAAACAGGCGTCTTCCCAGGTTTTGTCCAAGAAAGTCCCACCCCGGAGCAGGTAATGAACAAGCAAGTCGAGAACCCCGAACAGACCGCGGGCAGCCGCATCGACGAGCGTGCCGAGCGCGTCAAGCAAGCTACCTCCGATGCCGTCGCCAGCACCAAGGACAAGGTGGAGCATGCGGCCGACCGGGTCGAGGAAGGCCTGCACCACGCTACCGACAAGACCGCCGACGCCGCCCATCGCGCCGCAGACAAGGCCGCTGAAGTCAGCGAGCGCAGCCGCGCCGCATATGAGCAGACTCGCGAACGCACCGACGAATGGCTGGAGCAGGCGCGCAATTACGTGCGCGAGAAGCCGGTACAGTCGGTCGCCATCGCCTTGGGTGCCGGCTGGTTGCTTGGTCGTATCCTGCGGCGTTGAGCAGACAACCAAGGGACAGGTCATGCATAGCGAGGGTGAATCCACCCGCGAGGCGGCGCCGGATCCGGCGCCGTCGTCGTCTGGTCTGCTGCAGGAAATCGGCCAGCTGGGGCGCGCCGTCAAACGCCTGTTCGGTGCGCAGATGGAACTGCTGGCGGCCGAGCTGGGGCTGGCGCGCAGTGCCATCTCCTGGATGCTTCTGGCGGGGCTGACCGCTACCGTCGCCGGGGTTGGCTTCGGCCTCACCGTGCTGAGTCTGGTCGGCGTGCTGCTGGTGAAGTGGCTGGGTTCGTGGGTGTGGGCGCTGCTCGTGCTGGCCGTGTTGCAACTGCTGTTCCTGCTCGGTGCGATCGCGCTGTTCCGGCGCTGCATGCACTGGATGAGCCTGCCGGCGACGCGCGGTGAATGGAGTGCGATCATGCGCGATGCCGAACACAAGGCCGAAGCCGCCATGGCGGCGGAGTCCGTGCCGGCGCAGCGCCGTGAAGATCAGCACAACGAGGATCGGCGATGAGAGTCTTCAAGCAGGTTGCCAGAGTACGTATGGCACGATCGCGCATGGCAGCGGCGCGGGTCCAGCTAAGCCAGCCTGCGGGTGCGCTGCTGGGGCGCGGGCGTGAGTATCCGTTGACCACGGTCGGGCTCGCCGCCGGTACCGGCTTCGCACTGGGCAGCCTGAACGTGCAACCGTTGCGCGTGCCGGGCATGGCATCGCTGCTGGGCGGCGGGTTGGCCGAGGCGGTGACCCACGGCACACGCCTGCTGGCCGAGCTGGCCGCGCTGGGCGCAGCGGCGAAAGCCACCGGTGCCGACGCGGCCGCGCCGGCAGCATCGGACGCGCCGCCATGAGCGGACCGGAACCACAGCCCACGTCGGATGAAAGCATTCGCGACTTGACCGCGGCGGCCCTGCTGGCGCGGCATCCAGCCGATCCGCTGTTAGCCGAAAACCTGCCGCGGCCGCTGGCGCGACGGCTGCACAGTGCGCGCGGCACACGACGGCACCTGCGCGCGATCCGCATGCTCCTCAACGCGATGCTGCTACTCGCGCTGATGTACACCGTCACGCTGACCAAGGCTTTGCTGATACCGCTGGTGCTGGCCGCATTCATCGGGCTGGCGCTGAATCCGTTGGTTGCCACCGGCACGCGGTTCCACCTGCCGCGCTGGCTCACCGCCTGCGTGCTGATGATTGGCCTGGTGACGGGCATCGGCAGCGCTATCGGCCTGTTGGCGCAACCGGCGTTGGGCTGGTTCCATGGCGCACCCGCGGCGATTCGCAGCTTCGTGCCCAAGTTCCGCGACATGACCAAGCCGCTGGAAGCCGCCAATCGCGCCACCCAAACCCTGGTCAGCGGCACCTCGCGGGTCACCACGGCGCCGGCGTCGGCGGTGTCGATCAGCGCCTGGGACGTGGTTTCCACCGCGCCGAAGGTGCTGGCCGCGGTGCTCAGCGTGCTGTTGTTGGTGTTCTTCTTCCTGATTTACGGCGACACCATGCTGCGGCGCCTGGTCGAACTCACCCCCAGCTTCGCCTACAAGCGACACGCGGTCAGCATCGTGCGCAGCTTCCAGAGCGAGGTGTCGCGCTACCTGCTCACCGCCTTGCTGATCAACGCCAGCCTGGGCGCGATCACGGCCGGCATGCTGTGGTTGTACCACGTGCCCGATGCCTTGTTGTGGGGCGCGGTGGCGATGTTCGCCAACTTCATTCCCTACGTCGGGGCGATCTTCACCACCGCAGTGCTGGCGATCGTGTCGATGCTCTACGCGAAACACGCCGACCTCGACGTGTTCCTGCCAGCGCTCACTTTCGCCGGCATCACCATCGTGGAGGGCAACCTGATCACCCCGCTGATCCAGGGCCGCAGCATGCGCCTGAGCCCAATCGCGATCCTGCTGTGGTTGCTGGTGTGGGGCTGGTTATGGGGCATCCCGGGCGCACTGCTGGCGGTGCCGATGCTGACCTGCAGCAAGCTGATCTGTGAGCGCGTGCACGGCTGGGAGTGGTTCGCCCTGATCGTGTCGCGGTAGGAGGCCGCTGCTGGGCGATGCTTTTGCTCTTGCTTTGGCGATTCCCGATTTCCGATTCCCGGCCAAAAAGCATCGCCCGCGAGCGGGCTCGCTGACCCATATCAGGCGCCGGCAGGTACCAGCAACAACAGCGCCACGCCGAAGGCGATGCGGTAGATCGCGAACGGGGTGAAGGTGTGCGTGCGGATGTAACCGAGCAGCCACTTCACTGCGATGAAGGCGACGATCAGCGAGACCACGAAACCGACGATCAGCGCACTCCAGTCCTCGTGCGCGGCGCTTCCGTCCTTCAACACCTTGAGCAACTCGTAGCCGGTCGCTGCGTACATGGTTGGAATACCGACCAGGAAGGCAAACTCGGTGGCGGCGGCGCGGTTGCTGGTGCCGAACAACATCGCGGTGAAGATCGTTGCCGCCGAGCGCGAGGTACCGGGAAAGATGCCGGCCACCATCTGCGCGATGCCGACCAGGACCGCCACGCGCCAGGTCACTTCACTGCGCTCGGGCTGGCGCGCGGCCAGTAATTCGGCGCCGATCATCCAGAAGCCGCCGATCACCAGCGCCCACGCGATCGGGGTCACCGTCTCGGGCAGCTTGAAACCCAGCCTCACCGCGATGAAACCGAGCACGGCAGTGATGCCGAACGCCACGATCAGCTTCAGCAGGTAATCGCGGTTGGCCGGATCGCGCCACTGCGTCAGCAGCTGCCAGATCCGCTTCCAGTAGATCAGCGTGACCGCCAGGATCGCACCGGCCTGGATGCCGATGTTGAACAAGTCCGAGCGCGTGCCCAGCCAGAATTTTTCGGCGATGAGTAGATGGCCGGTACTGGAGATCGGCAGGAATTCGGTGATGCCCTCGATGATGCCGAGCAGGATGACGTGGATCAGATCGCTCACGGGTTGGCGAGTCCTGGGCAGGTGGCGCGAGGGTTACGGCAAAGCGCTGCAGTTTACAGCCTGCGCCTCAGGCCATGCTTGTTCCGTGGGCTATCTGCAGGCCGATGCGCCAGCTCCTTTTCCCGGTTGGTGGGTTTGGTGCAAACGGGCCAGTCCATTGCCCTTGAATGATGCGACGCAGCACGAAGCATCTACCTGATTCCACATAAAGTATTGTATCTAATTACTTTAATCGTATGGCACCGGTCTTGCTTTACACATCTTGCTACTCCTATCTCAACTGGAGCCAAGTCGATGAAGCGATGTACGACCCTTGTCTATTCCCCCGTTCACCAATGTCGATATGCCGGCGAGGGTTGCGGATGCGCCCGCTGTGTCTGTGTGCCGGTTAATCAGGGCAGCAGTCTTGCGCGCCATTCGCGCTATCGCAGCCACCGGATGTGCATCGGCCACACCTGCGCCAGGCAGCGCCCACTTTTTCAGCCTTCAAACCGAAGCGTATGCAGGAGTTCCGTGATGAACACCGTTTCTGTAATGTTTCGCGCGAAACACCTGATCGCCGCGCTGGCTATTGTCTTGCTACCGGCGAGCAGCGTGTTTGCGCAATCGACGACAAGCGACGCACCGGCGGCGCCCACCGCAATGAGCACTCCGGCCATGACCGGGCCGCTCACTGCCAATCCGAACCCGATGAGTGTCGATACCGGCGTGTTCGGCACGTGGTATGTCACCGGGGCCGTGACTGGCCTTGCGCTGTCGCAAGACAACCGCATCCCCGGCGATCGCAGCAACCAGACCGACCTCGGCAACGGCCAGGTCTTCATCCAGAAGACCTCGGGGCAGCTGCAGTTTTTCGTGCAGGCGGGCGGCTATTCGCTACCTGCGCTGGGCGCCGGCTATCTGTCCGCCAATGAGACCACCAGCGGGTTTTACGGGATGGTGCCACAGGCTTTTGTCAAGTACGTGCCGAACGACCACTTCAGCCTCATGGCCGGCAAAATGCCGACGCTGATCGGCGCCGAATACTCGTTCACGTTCGAGAACATGAACATCGAACGCGGCCTGCTGTGGAACCAGGAAAACGCGGTCAACCGCGGTGTCATGGCCACCTACGTGCAAGGACCGATCACCGCTTCGCTGTCGGTGAACGACGGGTTCTATTCACATCGCTACAACTGGGTGGTGGGCTCGCTCGCGTACACCATCGACAAGAACAATTCGCTCAGTTTCATTGCCGGTGGCAACACCAGCCAGACCACCCGCAGCAGCTTGGCCGTGCCGTTGCTGCAGAACAACAGCCAGATATTCAACGTAATCTATACCCACCTGGCCGGGCCGTGGACGATCACGCCGTATCTGCAATACACGCGCGTGCCGACCAACACCGATCTGGGCATCGTGCACGCGGCATCGACGACGGGCGTGGCCCTGCTCGCCAACTACGCCTTCAACGCAAGCTTCAGTCTGGCCAGTCGTGCGGAATACATCAGCTCGACCGGCAGCGTGGCCAACGGCGCACCGAGCCTGCTGTATGGGCCGGGCAGCAAGGCGTGGTCGCTTACCTTCACGCCCACCTACCAGAACAAGCTGCTGTTTGTGCGGGCGGAAATTTCCTACGTGAAGGCGAGCAGCACCACGCCGGGCTTCGTGTTCGGACAGAATTTCGATAGCACGTCGCAGTCGCGCGTGATGCTTGAAACCGGCATTCTGTTTTAAAGCGTTCTGAACGAGCATCCGCCGATTGCGGCGGATCGCCGCTGCAGCTTCACCCCGGGAGACGTGCATGAAACTGATCAGCAGCATCATTCGACCGTACAAGCTCGATGAAGTCCGCGAGGCGCTCATGCAAGTTGGCGTCAGCGGCCTCACGGTAAGCGAGGTGCGCGGCTTCGGTCGCCAGAAAGGTCATACCGAGCTGTATCGCGGTGCCGAATACACCGTCGATTTCCTGCCCAAGATCAAGATCGAGGCGGTCGTCACGGACGAGTTGCTCGATGCGGCGCTGGAGGCCATCCAGCAGGCCGCCAAGACCGGCAGCGTGGGTGACGGCAAGATGTTTGTCAGCACCGTGGAGCAGGTAATCCGCATTCGAACCGGCGATCTCGACGCCGATGCCCTCTGACCCCATTGCCCGAGGTTTCCATGAAAGACATGAAGCTGTTCCATACGATGCGCAGGTGGTTGCCGATGGTCGCAACCGTCGCGCTGATGACGCTGGCTGCGCCGTTGCTGCACGCCCAGACCGCGGCACCGGCACCACCACCGGTGGTCGACAAGGGCGACGTGGCATGGATGCTCACGTCCACCTTGCTGGTGCTGCTGATGACCGTGCCCGGGCTGGCGCTGTTCTACGGTGGCCTGGTGCGTTCGAAGAACGTGTTGTCGGTGCTGATGCAGGTGATGACGGTGTTTTCGATGATCCTGGTGCTGTGGGTGGTGTACGGCTACAGCCTGGCGTTCGACAGTGGCAACGCCGTCATTGGCAATTTCCACAAGCTGTTTCTGCACGGGGTGACCAAGGACACGCTGGCCGATACGTTCACCGCCGGCGTGAAACTGCCGGAGTATGTGTTCATCGCGTTCCAGTCGACCTTCGCCGGCATCACCGGGGCGTTGATCGTCGGCTCGTTCGCCGAGCGGATGCGCTTCCGTGCCGTGCTGTTGTTCACGGCGCTGTGGTTCACCTTCGCCTATCTGCCGATCGCGCACATGGTGTGGGGACCGGGCGGTTACCTGCTTGGGCTGGGGGCGCTGGATTTTGCCGGCGGCACGGTGGTGCATATCAATGCCGGTATCGCCGGTCTGGTGGGTGCGTATCTGCTCGGTCCGCGACTGGGCTTCGGCCGCGAGGCGATCAAGCCGCACAACGTGACCTTCACCATGATCGGTGCGGCGCTGCTGTGGGTCGGCTGGTTCGGTTTCAACGCCGGCTCCAATCTGGAGGCCAACGCCGGTGCGGCACTGGCCTTCATCAATACCTTGCTGGCGACGGCGGCGGCGGTGCTGGCCTGGCTGCTGCTCGAAGGCATGACCAAGGGCAAGCCCTCGATGCTGGGCGGTGCCTCGGGCGCCGTCGCCGGTCTGGTCGGCATAACGCCGGCTTGTGGCACGGTCGGGCCGATGGGTGCGCTGGTGATTGGTGCGCTGGCCAGCATCTGTTGCGTCTGGGGCGTGACCGGATTGAAGAAGATCCTGCGGGCCGACGACGCGCTGGATGTCTTCGGCGTGCACGGTATCGGTGGCATCGTCGGCGCCCTGCTCACCGGTGTGTTCACCGCGCCGGCACTGGGCGGTATCGGTGCCGCGGATTTCTCCATCGTCCATCAGCTCGGGATCCAGGCGCTGAGCGTGGTCATCACGCTGGCATGGAGCGGCCTGGTATCGTTGCTGGCCTACTTGCTGGTGAAGGCGGTGTTTGGCCTGCGGGTGAGTGCAGATGCGGAGCGTGAGGGGCTGGACATCACCTCGCACGGCGAGACGGCGTACGAGGTATGAGGTTCGCCGGAGCCGTGCCGCTGGCGCGGGTCCGGCTCTTTATTGATGCAATTTGGTGCAAATAACATGAAAGTTTGTGCGTGTTTGATGCAAGGTATCGTATCGCTGGCGCCGTCGTGGCACGCAAATGCCCGTCGCCGCGTGCTTTAATGCCATGGCATCGGTCTTGCAAACGGTTCGGGACGAATTCATTCAATTTGAGCGCCCCGCACCGCCCCTGCGCTGGCACAGAAGAGGAAAATCGCGGGGGTACGCAAGCTGTTTGCGATCCGAATCAACAAACACGTCCCACCACCCACCCTTCGAGGTTGTTCTATGTCTGTCCAGAAAGTGCTCGACCTGATCCAGGAACACGAGGTCGAATTCGTCGACCTGCGTTTTGCCGACATGCTCGGCGTGCATCATCACGTGACCTTCCCGGCGCACGCGATCGACGAGTCCACGTTCGAGGACGGCAAGATGTTCGACGGTTCCTCGATCACCGGCTGGAAGGGCATCAACGAGTCGGACATGGTCTTGCTGCCCGATCCGGACACCGCCTATCTGGACCCGTTCAGCACGCATGTGCAGCTGATCCTGCATTGCGACGTGCTGGAGCCGTCCACGATGCAGGCCTACGGCCGCGATCCGCGCTCGATCGCCAAGCGTGGCGAGGCGTACCTGAAGTCCACCGGCATCGCCGACACCGCGTTCTTCGGTCCGGAGCCGGAGTTCTTCATCTTCGACTCGGTGCGCTGGCAGAACGATCCGGGCCGCGTGTTCTACGAGATCGGTTCCGAAGAGGCGGCGTGGTCGTCGCGCTACAAGTACGACGGCAAAAACACCGGCCATCGCCCGGGCGTGAAGGGCGGCTATTTCCCGGTCAGTCCGGTCGATTCGCTGGGCGATCTGCGCGCGGACATGTGCAAGGTGCTCGAATCGCTGGGCCAGACGGTGGAAGTGCACCATCACGAAGTGGCCAATGCCGGCCAGTGCGAGATCGGCGTCAAGTTCAACACCCTGGTGAAGAAGGCTGACGAGCTGGTGACGATGAAATACGTCATCAAGAACGTGGCGCACCAGAACGACAAGACCGCCACCTTTATGCCCAAGCCGCTGGTCGGCGACAACGGCAGCGGCATGCACGTGCACCAGTCGCTGGCCAAGAACGGCGAGAACCTGTTCGCGGGCGATCTGTACGGCGGCCTGAGCCAGACGGCGCTGTGGTACATCGGCGGCATCTTCAAGCACGCCCGCGCGATCAACGCGTTCGCCAATTCCACCACCAACAGCTACAAGCGCCTGGTGCCCGGCTTCGAGGCGCCGGTGATGCTGGCGTACTCCGCGCGCAACCGCTCGGCCAGTTGCCGCATCCCGCACGTGGCCAGCCCGAAGGGGCGCCGCATCGAGGTGCGCTTCCCCGATCCGATGCAGTCCGGTTACCTCACGTTCACCGCACTGATGATGGCCGGCCTCGACGGCATCCTCAACAAGGTCGACCCAGGCGCGCCGGCCGACAAGGACCTGTACGACCTGCCGCCGGAAGAGGAGAAGAACATCCCGCAGGTATGTTCCAGCCTCGACACCGCCCTGGAAGCGCTGGACAAGGACCGCGAGTTCCTGAAAGCCGGCGGCGTGTTCACCGACGACTTCATCGACGCCTACATCGAGGTGAAGATGAAGGAAGTGACCAGGTACCGCGCCAGCACGCATCCGCTGGAATTCCAGATGTATTACTCGCTCTGATTAGGTCAGTCATGGCGTGATGACAACGGGTGCTGCGGCGCCCGTTGTCATAGGGAAGTGGTCATGAATCAACCGCATGGAGCGGTTGGGCGAAGGCCTTGCTGCGGACCGCGAAAGCGATGGCCGGTCGCCGGTGGGCCGTCTGTCGCCTTGATATCCAGTTTGGCCTGAGGCAGCCTGCGCGAGCTCATCGTGAAACAGCGCCGCCCGCTACGCCACTTGCACCAAACGAGCGCATTGTCCATCATGGTGCAATGGATAAGTTGACGTGGCGACAATGGGCGGAACAGGTGGCGACCGGGATGGCCTTGGTCGGCGCCGACATGCGCGTGCGCTGGATCAATCCCGCACTGGCCGAGCGTCTTGCGCTTGGCGCGCGCAGCGTGACTGGGCAACCGTTGAGCCTGCTGATGCCCGATGCCGATGCGATGGCACAGGCCGGGCGCGTGCTGGGCGGGCAGCGCCCCGTGTATTGGCGCAGCGTGGCGTTGGCCACGCCGGGCGGACGCACGATCAGGACCGATATCCAGGCGCAACCGTTCGACGGCGGTTTGCTGCTGGAGGTCCATGAACTGGCCGAGCCCGCCGCGAGTCCCTCGCCCGTGTCGGCAACCCTGCGTGGGTTTGCGCATGAAGTGAAGAATCCACTGGCCGGACTGCGCGGCGCGGCGCAACTGTTGCAACGGCGCGTGGACAACGACGATCTGCGCGCGCTGGCGGGGCTGATCATCGATGAGGCCGATCGACTCGCCACCCTGGCCAATCGTCTGCTGCGTCACGATGGCGCGGTGCAGCTCGGCCCGGTCAATATCCACCAGCTGCTGGAGCGACTCGCCGACCTGCTGCAGGCCGAGCCGTCGCTGCCGCGGCTGTGTCACGACTACGATCCCAGCGTGCCGGATCTGCATGGCGATGCGGATCGCCTGCACCAGGTGCTGCTTAACCTGGCGCGCAACGCGCTGGAGGCAGGCGCACACACACTCATCTTGCGCACGCGCATCGAGCACGGCGTGCGCCTGGGCGAAAGCATGTTGCGCATGGCGCTGCGCGTCGACGTGGTTGACGACGGTGCGGGTATACCAGCGGCCTTGCGCGACACCTTGTTCGAGCCGCTAGTTTCCGGCCGCGCCGACGGCACCGGCCTTGGCCTGGCGCTGTCGCGCGAGATCGCCCATGAACATGGCGGCGAGTTGCGCTGCGCCAGTCGCCCCGGCGAAACCGTGTTCTCGCTGTACCTGCCACTGGAGAAGACGCATGGCTGATGAAATCTGGCTCGTCGACGACGACCGTGGCGTGCGCTACGTGCTGGCCGAGGCCTTGCGCGATGCAGGGCTCGGCGTGCGCGAATTCGGCGATGCCGAGGCGGTGCGTGCGGCCCTGCACGACGAGCGCCCGGCCCTGCTGCTGACTGATGTGCGCATGCCCGGCGAGGACGGCCTGACCCTGCTGGTCGATCTGCAGCAACAGGGTATCGGCCCGGTGATCGTGATGAGTGCCTACACCGATGTCGCCACCACGGCGGCGGCCTATCGCGCCGGCGCGGTCGATTACCTGGCCAAGCCGTTTGATCTCGATCACGCGGTGTCGACCGTGCAGCGCGCGCTGGCCAGCGTGAGCTCACCGACACCGGCCAGCGGCATGACCAGCGTGCCGGGCCACGCGCTGCTTGGTGAAAGCGCACCGATGCGCGAGGTGTTCCGGCTGATCGGCCGCGTCGCCGCCAGCGACCTCAACGTGCTGGTCACGGGCGAAACCGGCACCGGCAAGGAGTTGGTGGCGCGCGCGTTGCACGAGGAAAGCGCGCGCTGCGACAAGCCCTTCGTGGCGCTGAACACCGCCGCGATCCCCAGCGAGCTGCTGGAGAGCGAACTGTTTGGTCACGAAGCCGGCGCGTTCACCGGTGCCACGCGCCGCGTCGCCGGTCGCTTCGAGCAGGTCGAGGGCGGCACGCTGTTCCTCGACGAGATCGGCGACATGCCCTTGCTGCTGCAGACGCGCCTGCTGCGTGTACTGGCCGGCGGCGAATTCTATCGCGTCGGCGGTCGCGAGCTGCTTCGCTGCAACGTGCGCATCGTCGCGGCCACCCATCAGGACCTGGCCAGCCGTGTTGCCGCCGGGCAGTTCCGCGCCGACCTCATGCATCGCCTCGACGTGGTGCGCATCGCGTTGCCGCCGTTGCGCAGCCGGCGCAGTGACATCCCGTTGTTGGCGCAACATTTCCTCGCTGCCACGGCGCAGGAACTGAAATTGCCACCGAAACGCTTCTCCCGGATGGCGCTGAAGCTGATCGCGCAGCGCGACTTCCCCGGCAACGTGCGCGAACTGGAGAATCTGTGCCGACGGCTGGCGGTGATCGCTCCCGGCAGCGAGATCCTGCCGGCCGACTTGGGCGACGCGCATGCGGGTTCGGCCAGCGGCGAGTGGACCGATGCGCTGCGCGACTGGGCTTGCGCCGCGCTCGCCGGTGGCGAGGTGGAAATTCACGCACGAGCTCGCGCGGCGCTCGACCAGACCTTGTTGCAGGTTGCGCTGCAGGCTCACGAAGGCCATCGACAGCATGCCGCCCAGGCGCTTGGCGTGGGGCGCAACACGTTGACGCGCAAGCTGGGCGCTTCGCGCAAGCGGCGCAGTTGATGCCCTCCATCCCGTCGCGACTCTCGTCCTCTGGTGGCCGTAGGAGCCCGCTTGCGGGCGATGCTCTATGCGATCCCCGATCCCCGATCCCCGATTCCCGGCCAAAAAGCATCGCCCGCGAGCGGGCTCCGATTGCGCGGGGGTGAGTCCCTGCGATTACGATGGCGCGGGGCCGAGGGTGATGTGCAGGTGGTGGGTCTGGCCGTCATTGAGTAACGCGATGGTGGCTTCGGGCTTCAGCGTCTGGCCGTCCAGATGCATGCTCTTCACGCCGCCGCAGACGCGGTCGGGATTGTCCACGCTGATTTCGTAACAGGTCGCGCGTTCAGGACCATGACGATAGGTGATCCGGAACCCCGACCACGCCTTCGGCATGCACGGATTCATGCGCAGGCGATCACCGTGCAACTGGAACCCCAGCACGGCTTCCAGCCCGGCGCGGTACAACCATGCCGCCGAGCCGGTGTACCAGGTCCAGCCGCCGCGGCCGACGTGCGGCGCCACCGAATAGACGTCCGCACAAGCCACGTACGGTTCGACCTTGTAGCGCGCCACGGCCTCGGCGCTGTCGCTGTGATGGATCGGGTTGAGCAGGTCGAACATGTTGCCGGCGCGGTCGCCATCGCCGAGACCGGCCCAGGCGAGGATCGACCAGATCGCACCATGCGTATATTGCCCGCCGTTTTCGCGCACGCCGGGCGGATAGCCCTTGATGTAGCCGGGGTCCTTCTTGCCGTCCTGGTCGAACGGCGGCGTGAACAGCCGGGCCACCTTGTGCTCATGGTCGACCAGCAGCTCGTCGACCGAGGCCATCGCCTGCGCCGCATGGGCGCGGTCGTCGCTGCCGGCGATCACGCTCCATGACTGCGCGATGGTATCGATCCGGCATTGTTCGCTGTCCTTCGAGCCAAGCGGCACGCCATCGTCGTAGTAGCCGCGGCGATACCACCCGCCATCCCATGCTTTCTCCAGCGCCCCGCGCATGCTGCTGGCATACTCGCGCCACTTCACCACGCGCTGGTCGCCGCGCACGTCCGCTTCGGCCGCCAACGCGTCGATCGTGCGCACCAGGAACCAGCCCAGCCAACTGCTTTCGCCGTGGCCCTTCGCGCCGACCAGGTTCATGCCGTCGTTCCAGTCGCCGGTGCCGATCAGCGGCAAGCCGTGTGCGCCGCAGGTGAGGCTGGAGTCGATCGCCAACGCACAGTGTTCGTACAACGATACTTTGTCCTCGGAGGGCGCGGGCTGGAAGAACGCATCGGTGGCGCCGTCGGCAATCGACTCGCCGGTGAGGAAAGGCAGCACTTCGTCGAGCACCGCGCGGTCGCCGCTCACCTCGACGTAGTGCATCGCCACATAGGCCAGCCAGACGCGATCGTCGCGAATCTTGGTGCGAATGCCCTGGCCGGTGGGCGGCAACCACCAGTGCTGCACGTCGCCTTCGGCGAACTGGCGTCCTGCCGCGCGTAGCAGGTGGTCACGTGCCAGGTCGGGTCGACTCACGCACAGCGCCATCACGTCCTGCAGCTGGTCGCGGTAGCCCCAGGCGCCGCTGGCCTGGTAGTAGGCCGTGCGTGCCCACAGCCGGCAGGCCGTGACCTGATACAACAGCCAGTCGTTGAGCAGGATATCCAGCGCCCGATCGGGCGTGCATACCTGCACCGTGTCAAGCAGGTCGTTCCACAGCGCCGTGACCTCGGCCAGCACAACGTCGAAGTCGGCGGCGCGGTATGTCGCGATCAGTTTGCGCGCGGCATCTTCGTCGCCACCTTCGCCGAGCAGGAAGACCAGGTCCAGTTGGGTATGCGGCGGCAATTCGAGTCGTGTCTGCAAGGCGCCGCACGGGTCGAGACCAGCACCAAGGCGCCCATTCAGTGCCGCGTCGCCATGCAGCGAGGCCGGCTGCGCGACGCTGCCCAACGGGCCGAGGAAGGCGGCGCGATCGCCGCTGATCGACTGCTGCGTGCCGGCCAGATCGAGGAATGCCACGCGCTCGCCGAAGTCGGCACGCCAGCGATTGCGGGCGAACAGGGCGCCCGTGTCGTCGTCGCGCGACGTCACCACGAAGGGTGCCGGGGTGCTGCCATTGGCTCCCAGCGCCCATTCGACGTAGCCGGTGACCGACAGCCGGCGCGTGCGTGCGGAGCGGTTGCACAGTCGCAGTCGCGACAGCTTGACCGGGTCCTTCGTCGGCACGCACTGGGTCAGCTCAAGCGCGATGCCATGCGCGTCGTTGCAAAAGCGCGTCCAGCCCTTGCCGTGGGTGGCGGTGTAGTGCGCGCCAGGCACGCGGATCGGCAGCGCGGTGGCGCTCCACAGTTCGCCGTTATCCGCGTCGCGCAGATAGATGATCTCGTGCGGCACGTCGCTGACCGGATCGTTCGGCCACGGCGTCAGCGGATTCTGCTGGCTGTTGGTCGACCACGTGTAACCGCCGCCCTCGGCGGTGACGAGGCAACCGAACTGCGGGTTGGCGATGACGTTGCTCCATGGCGCGGGGGTGGGATGCGATGCATCCAGCTCGATGCGGTAGGTGCGGCCATGTTCGCTGAAGCCGCCGTAGCCGTTGGCGAACTCCCATGCCACATCGTCGGCGTTGGCCGCCGCTGCCGGCGTGTTGGCGCAAATCGGCGCGGACGATGGCGCGACGGCAGGCGGCGGCGCCGAGCTGTCGACATCGATCTCGCGCTCAAGCAGCAGTCGTGCCACCGTCAACAGGCCGTTGCGCACCTCGTCGCCGAGCTGGTCGTCGCGCAGGCAGAACAGTTCGGCGTTCGGCGATGGATCGCCGGTGTGCAGCAGCTGCTTCTGCGCAGCAACGCGCTGTTGAAGTGCTTGCCGTGTTCCGTCAGCGTCGGCACCGAGCCGATCGAGCACGACCACGTCGATCGCCAGCTGTTGCGAACGCCACCAGCGCTGCGCCAGCAGCAGGTCGTCCAGGCGGTCGAGCTCGTCTTGCCCGCATATATGCAGCAAGGCGATCGGTCGGTCGCCGGAAATGCCTGCGCCCCACAGTGTCGGTGGCCCGCCATGGCCGCGCGCGCGCTGGGCGGCCGTGGCGCGCTGGCTGGAGTCGCTGACCAGCAGGGCGCGCATCCAGTGCGCGAAGCGGTCGGCTTGATCCGGCCGGATGCCGAACGGTTGCAGTTGCGCTTTGGCGCGTTGGGTCGCGTCGGCGAATATTCGCGCTGCGGCATCTGCATCCCTGATTTGCGCGCGCAAGCTCAGCACGCCCTCGCGTGAGTCGGCCAGTTGCGTCCACAGCAGGAGCTGGATGCTGGAGTTCGGCGCCAGAGTGAATTCGTGGCGCAGGCTGAATATCGGATCGAGCACGCAACCGGTGCTGTTCGAGAGCGCGCCGCCAACCTGCATGGCGGTCGCGTTGCGCACGGTGCAGCCGCGGCCCAGGAATCGCGCGCGATCGGTTTCGTGGGTCGTGGTCGTCGCGGGTTCACCGCATACCTGCAGTGCCTGCGCGGCCCAGACCTGGGCCTGGCTGTCGCTGCGCCGGCGCCGGGTCGCCAGCAACAATGCGTGGGTGGCGTCCCATTCGGTTTGCACGAACATCTTGGAGAAGGCGGGATGCCCGTCGTCGTCGCCGCGGGGGCCGAGCACCAGTTCGGCATAGGTGGTCAGCGACAGCTTGCGGTGGCGATCGCCGTGGTTGCTCAGGGTCAGCCGGCGCAATTCGATGTCGGCGCCAGGCATCAGCGCCACGTCCAGCTGGTGATGAACGCTGTGGTGACGACCGCCAAACCTCGCGCGGCCAGGCTGGAATTCCACCACGTCATCCGGCCTCGCCGCGCCCAGCGGCTGCGCCGTGGGCGACCACAGCTCGCCATTGCTCTCATCGCGCAGCAACAAGAAACTGCCCCAGGGGTCGGCGACCGGGTCTTCGCGCCAGCGTGTCACCGCCAGGCCACGCCAATGGATAAAGCCCGAGCCCGTGCCGCTGAGCATGGTGCTCAGGTGCCCATTGGAGAGTACGTGCAGCGCGGTTGCGCCTGCCTGCTGGTGGGAGGGCCTGGATGACATGAGCGCATGAACTCCTTTGAGTGCCGCGGCGGTCGAATGCTGCCGCAACTCTTGCGAGGGTACGGCGCGGCAGGGGTAATGTTGCGTGAAACCGGTGTTGTATACGCACCCCATGCAGACGATCCGGCAGAGTGAGGGCTCAGCAGCCATTACCGCTGCGGTTGCACGATCGCCGGCCACAGCTGTCTACGCATTATCGTGTGGGTGGCATGATGGTCGTCAGGTTGCACGCACAACCCGCGCTGCAACCGCTTGCCACCCCATCCGTCCCGCTCTGGATATTGCCGATGTCTTCCCTGTGCATGCTTTCCGACGATGCCTTGCTGGACCGCCTGCAGCAGGCCGCGTTTGGTTATTTTGTCGACACCATGAACGCCGAGAACGGCCTGGTGCCGGACACCTCCCGTGAGCATTCGCCGGTCAGTATCGCCGTGGTCGGCTTTGCGCTGTCGGCCTATCCCGCGGCGGTAGAGCGCGGTTGGATGGAACGTGCCGAGGCGGTGCGGCGCAGCCTGCTGGCACTACGCTTCTTCCGCGACAGCGACCAGAGTGGCAGCCCCACGGCCACCGGCTACAAGGGTTTCTACTACCACTTCCTCGATATCCACTCCGGCAGGCGCGTGTGGCGCTCCGAGCTGTCGATGATCGACAGCGCCATGCTGATCGCCGGCATGCTCACCGCGGCCACCTATTTCACGGCTGACACAGCGGCGGAGGCTGAACTGCGCGAGCTCGCCGACCTGCTCTATCGACGGGTCGACTGGCACTGGTCGCGGGACGGCACCGGCACCATCCGCCAGGGCTGGAAGCCGGAGAGCGGCTTTCTGCACTACGGTTGGGAGGGCTACAGCGAGGCGATCGTGCTCTACGCACTGGCACTGGGCTCGCCCACCCATCCGGTTTCCACCGATTGCTATGCCGGCTGGACCGCCACCTATCAGTGGGAAAACCTGTACGACCAGGACTTCCTGTATGCCGGCCCGCTGTTCGTGCATCACTTCTCGCACGCATGGGTCGACCTGCGCGGCGTGCGCGATCCGTTCATGCGCGAGAAGAATTCGGACTATTTCGAAAACAGCCGCCGCGCCGTCGTCGTGCAGCGTAGGTACGCCCAGCTCAATCCTCACCAATTCGTCGGCTACGACTGCAACTGCTGGGGCCTGTCCGCCTGTGATGGCCCCACCGACGATCAGCCCGAGGTGGCGAACGAACCCCGGCGCTTGTTCGGCTATGCCGCTCGCGGCGTGCCGTACGGCCCCGACGACGGCACCTTGTCGCCGCCCTCGGTGCTGACCTCGGTACCGTTCGCACCGCAGTTGGCGCTCGGCGCGTTGCGCAACGTGCTGATGCGCCATCCCGAAATTCTCACCGACGATCGCCTGGCCACCAGCTTCAACGCCAGCGTGATCGACCACAACGGGCAGGCGTGGGTATCGCCGGGCCACTACGGCCTGGATCAGGGTGCCGTATTCATGATGATCGAGAACCATCGCAGCGGCTGGATCTGGCGCTTGCTGCATGGCTGCGACTATCTGGTCAACGGCATGCGCAAGGCCGGCTTCACCGGTGGCTGGCTCGACCCGTTGGTGACGGTAGAGGTGCACTCATGACCGCCCGCTTTGACGCCAGCACCAGCGCGCCGCTGGACGCCTATGAACGCAAGCGGCTGGACGCAGTGCGTCCCGAAGCGTGGAACAATCCAGAGCCCGCCGGCCCCTATCAGCTGGTGATCCTGGGTGCAGGATCGGCCGGGCTGGCCGCCGCCAGCGCGGCGGCAGCACTCGGGGCGAGGGTCGCGCTGATCGAGCGGCACCTGATCGGTGGCACTTGCTTCAACACCGGTTGCGTGCCGTCCAAGACCTTGCTGCGCACCGCTGGGGTCTATGCCGAAATGCGCGACGCGGCATGCTACGGCGCGCAGGCGCCTGCTGAAATCAAGGTGGACTTTCCCGCGGCGATGACACGCCTACGGCGCATTCGCAGCCATCTCACCAACACTACGTCGGTGCGCCTGCTGGCCGCCAGCGGCGTCGATGTGTACTTCGGCAACCCGCAGTTCGAAGGCAGCGACCGTGTGCGCGTCAACGGCCAGCCGCTCACGTTCGAGAAGGCGCTGATCGCCACCGGTGCGCGGCCGCACGTGCCTGACATTCCCGGCCTCAAGCAGGCTGGCTTCCTCACCAATGCCACCGTGTTCGACCTCACCGAACTGCCGCCGCGACTGCTGGTGATCGGTGGCGGCCCACTCGGCTGCGAGCTGGCGCAGGCGTTTCAGCGGCTCGGCTCGAAAGTCACCATCGTGCAGAACATGCCGCTGTTCCTGCCGCACGCGGAACGCGACGCGGCACAGACCTTGTCCGAGGCATTCGCGCGCGATGGCATCGAGGTGCGCCTGAACACCACCGCCAGCGCCGTGCGGGTGGAGGGTGGCGAGCGGGTGGTCGATCTGGTCAGCGACGACTATCACAGCACCGTGCGGGTCGACGCGATCCTGACCGGTGTCGGCCGGCGGCCGAACGTGCAGGGTCTGGCGCTGGAGGCGGCGGGTGTCGAGTCCGATGAAAGCACAGGCGTTACCGTTGACGATCATCTGCGTACGGCCAACCCGCGCATCTACGCCGCTGGCGACGTCTGCCTCAGTGCCAAATTCACCGACATCGCCGAGGAGTCCGCGTGCATCGTGGTGCGCAACGCGCTGCTGGGTGGGTGCGAGCGGCTGAGCGAGCGCATCGTGCCGTGGTGCACGTATACCGACCCCGAGATCGCCCATGTCGGCATGTATGTGCGTGAGGCGAACGCCCGCGGCATTCCGATCAAGACCTTCACCATTCCGATGCACCAGATCGACCGCGCCATCACTGACAGCGAGCAGGATGGCTTCGTCAAGCTCCACGTCAGCGAAGGCAGCGACCATATCCTCGGTGCCACCATCGTCTCGCGCGATGCCGGCGACATGATCAGCCAGGTGACCCTGGCGATGGTGGCTGGCGTGGGCCTGCGCACGCTGGCCAAGGTGATCCACACCTACCCGACCAAGACCGACGCGATCCGGCAGGCGGCGATGGCGTACAACCGTACCCGTCTCACGCCGCGCGTCCTGGCCCGCCTGCGGCGCTGGCTGACGCGTTGACTCAGTCACGGAGGCTTATCGTCGAGTCGCCTAAAATCCGCGTCTTGGATCCCCATGATTTCACACGTCACACAAGGAAAACCTATGCAACTCGGCATGATCGGCCTCGGCAAGATGGGTGCCAACATGGCACAGCGATTGCTCAAGGGCGGCCACAAGGTCACCGGCTTCGACCCCAACGCGGATGCGCGTAAGAAGCTTGAAGGCAACGGCGGTGGCTCGGCAGATTCGCTCGAGGCGCTGGTCCGGGCGCTGATGGCGCCGCGCGTGGTGTGGCTGATGGTGCCCTCGGGCAAGGTCACCGACGACACCGTCGCGGCGTTGCTGCCGCTGTTGGAAAAAGGCGACACGCTGATCGACGGCGGCAATTCCAACTACAAGGATTCGCTTGGCCACGCGGCAACATGTGCCAAGCAGGGCGTCAACTACGTCGACTGCGGCACCAGCGGCGGTGTGTGGGGGCTGGCCGAGGGCTACAGCATGATGGTCGGCGGCGACGAGAAAGTCGTCGCGGGCCTGAGGCCGATCTTCGAAACGCTGGCACCCGGCAAGGACAAGGGCTGGGGCCGCGTCGGCCCGGTCGGTTCCGGCCACTTCACCAAGATGGTCCACAACGGCATCGAATACGGCCTGATGCAGGCCTACGCCGAAGGCTTCTCCATCCTCAAGCACAAGGAGGAGTTCGGCCTCGACCTGGCCCAGGTCGGCGAGATCTGGCGCTACGGCAGCGTGGTGCGCTCGTGGCTGCTGGAGCTGGTCACCGATGCGCTGAGCAAGAACCCGCAGATGCAAGGCATCGCGCCCTACGTGGTCGATTCCGGCGAAGGCCGCTGGACGGTGGATGCGGCACTCGAGTTGAACGTCGCCGCGCCGGTGATCACGCTGTCACTGCTGGAGCGCTTCCGCTCGCGCGACGATGATTCGTTTACCGACAAGCTGCTGGCGTCGATGCGCAACGAGTTTGGTGGGCACGCGATCAAGAAAGAGTAATTGGCGTCGCTCGCAGACGCCTTGATGTTGCATGCTCTGGTAGGAGCGACTTCAGTCGCGATGCTTTTGCGCCTGATTGTTCGTTAAATGCGAAGAACCTGCGGCGGCTGGGTCGCCGATGCCGTTGGTCGAGGAACAAGAGCGGTCGATCGCCTGCGGCGCCCGAGTTACTTTCTCTTTGCGTGGCCAAGAGTAGCCACTGCGCCGCAGGAGCGGCGCGAACGGCGCAGCCGGCCCGAAGGGCGGAGGGCAGGAAGCCCGGAGTAAAAGAGAAAGGCCACCCCGCTTGGCGCTTGCCGCCCATCCCTGGGCGGCAAGTCCGTGAGTCGGGGCCGGGCTTTTCGACAACACATCCGTGTGCTGGCGAAAAGGAGTCGACATCCTGTCGACTCCCGCTGCGCGGCCTGTCGACCCCGACTCACCGCCGCACAGGGGCCCCGGGTAGAGCAGCGGGCCATCGTGGCCCGCACTCTTCAGAGAAGCCGAAGGAAGTGCAGGCTCGCGCGCCACCTCATGGCATCGTTTCACTTCACGTCGCGGTTGGCGGGAATTGGCTCGACGGGGCGACGCGCCTGCGTCGTTCGGTCCGCCGAACTTGAGCGGACGTTGTAAAGTGCGCGTTTGGCCCGAACTGTCTTTCGGGATCGCTTCATCCAGGGCGCGTCCGACCGAAAGGCCTTGTCTGCCGGGTTTCAACCGCATCGGCAACTCCACCAGGAATCACCGCACCGCATGTTTGAAAATGCCTTCAACAACATGGACCGCGTCATGCGCAATGACGAGGGCCTGGCTTCCGAGCTGGATTACGCTGAACAGACTTCGTGGCTGCTGTTTCTCAAGTATCTGGATGACATGGAACGGGAGTGGTGGGACGAAGCCACGCTGGAAGGCCGCGACTACGTCCCCATCCTCGACCAGCCCTATCGCTGGCAGTCGTGGGCCGCGCCGAAGCATGATGACGGCACGCCCGACCTCAACGCCGCGCGCACCGGCATCGACCAGCTCAACTTCGGCAGCCAGCAGGCCAAGCACGAGCTGTCCGACCTGTACGAGACCCGCATCAAGCGCATGGGCAACGCCGGCCGCAACGGCGGCGAGTACTACACGCCGCGCCCGCTGATCCGCGCCATGATCAAGGTGGTGCAACCGCAGATCGGCGAAACGATTTATGACGGTGCCTGCGGCTCGGCCGGGTTCTTGTGCGAAGCATGGAACCACCTGCGCCGCGACAACCTCTCGGCTGCGGAATGGGACACGCTGCAGCGCAAGACCTTCTACGGGCAGGAGAAGAAATCGCTGGCCTACGTGCTGGGCGTGATGAACATGATCCTGCACGGCATCGACGCGCCCAACATCCGCCACACCAACACGCTCTCCGAGAACGTGATGGACATCCAGCAGAAGGATCGCCACGACATCGTGCTGGCCAATCCACCGTTCGGCGGTGGTGAGCGCAAGGAAGTGCAGCAGAACTTCCCGATCAAGTCCGGCGAAACCGCCTACCTTTTCCTGCAGCACTTCATCCGCAAGCTCAAAGCCGGCGGTCGCGGCGCCGTGGTCATCAAGAACACCTTCCTCAGCAACACCGACAACGCCAGCGTCGCGCTGCGCAAGGAGCTGCTGGAAAGCTGCAACCTCCACACCGTGCTCGATTGCCCCAGCGGCACCTTCCAAGGCGCAGGCGTCAAGACCGTGGTGCTGTTCTTCGAGAAAGGCTCGAAGACGCGCAAAGTCTGGTTCTACCAGCTCGACCCCGGCCGCAGCATGGGCAAGACCAGTCCGCTAAATGATGAGGATCTGGCGGAGTTCGTGGCTTTGCAGGCGGACAAGGCCGGCAGCGACCAGAGCTGGACGGTGGCGGTCGAGGATGTGGACAAGGCGACGTGGGATCTGTCGGTGAAGAATCCGAATGCGCCGGAGGCGGAAGCGCTGCGCAGTCCCGAGCAGATCATTGCGGACATGCTGGCGCGGGATGCGGAGACGGCGGGGATTCTGGAAGAGATTCGGGGAATGTTGTGAACGCTGCTCTGCAAATCGATTTTGGCAAGGTCCAGTCAGGAGATTGGCCGGTGGTGCCACTCGGTCAGATCGTCGATGTTCTTGACAGTAAGCGCCGGCCAATCACGAAGCGCGACCGAACCTCAGGTCCGTATCCTTATTACGGTGCAACTGGCGTGCTCGATTGGGTAAGTGGATTCATTTTTGATGAACCCTTGGTGCTGGTCGGGGAAGACGGTGCCAAATGGGGTGCTGGCGACAAGTCTGCGTTTCCAATTTCCGGAAAGACTTGGGTGAATAACCATGCCCACGCATTGCGTCCGCACCGTGACAGAGTCATAGCCGAATGGCTTGTCTACTTTCTCAACGCCGCCGATCTGTCCGACTTCATCTCGGGCATGACGGTACCCAAGTTGAATCAGGGACAATTGCGCGAAATCCAGATTCCGATCCCTCCACTGGAAGAGCAGAAGCGGATCGTTGCAGTGCTCGATCAGGCCTTCGCCGCCCTCGACCGCGCCTGCGCCCATGCCGAGGCCAATCTGGCGGAGGCTGAGCTTCTAAGAATGCACGGAGCAGGTCGACTGCTGAGTCGTTACGCAGGCTCCGCACCCAAGAAATATCTTGGTCAATTGGCTGAGTTCCGCAACGGTCTCAATTTCTCCCGGCATAGCAGTGGCGAAACCGTAAAGGTCGCGGGCGTAGGAGATTTCAAGAACAACTTTTGGCTACCCGTGGATGCTTTGAATAGCGCAACAATCGAGGGCCAGCTATCCGAAAGCGACAAGCTCCGTGCGGGAGATATTCTTACCGTTCGATCAAACGGGAACAAGGAGTTAATCGGTAGAGTGATGCTTGTAGGGGCGGCCGATGAGGCGATTTCGTTCTCTGGCTTCGTCATCCGCGTTCGCTTGATTGCCGAAGGCATCAAACCAGAGTTCCTTTGCCACTACATGAAATCGAAGGGTGTGGTCGCTCATCTTCTCGCCGGCGGCGGCGGGGCGAACATAAGCAATCTGAATCAGGGCATCCTTTCGAACTTACCTGTCTCGGTCCCGTCTCTCGAAGATCAGCAGGATTTCGTGGACTCGATGAATCAGCTGAATACAAGCATCGAGAAGTTGGTCAAGGTTGCGGTATCCAAGCTAGCCGACCTCGCCCAACTACGCCAATCCCTCCTGCAAAAGGCCTTCTCCGGTCAACTGACCTAGCCTTGGCGGTCGATCGAATCAACGGGTCGAGATATCTGCGGCGTTTCAGGAATCCCGGTCGGTGGCGGGACCGCCAACCCAGTCGGCCTGTCCACCTTCGCTCAGTGCGCTGGCGTCGAAGCCGTTTTTCAGCGTGATGGCGCGGGTTTGCAGGTAACCACTTGAGCGCAGGCGCTCGCAGTACTTGTGCAGCGTGGACGCATCCTCGGTGAGGATGAGATCAATGTCTTCGTGGCTGGCCTGAGCCAGCAATTTCACATCGTCGCGCACCACGGCACGGTTGTCCTCGGCGCCCCGCTGACCGAGCGCATTCCACAGCTTTGCGGCTTCTTTCCCGTGCGGAACATTGAACTCGAGAATGCGGAAGTTGCCGAGCGGCAGGTCCGTGATGGCCTGCTTGATGCCGAATTCGGCCGCCACGATGGCCGAGAAATACATCGGCACGTTGTTCTTCAGGAGGTGGCGGTAATACTGCGTGGCCGTAGCGTGGTGGGTGCGATGTTCACTGACCAGAGAAATCAGGAAGCTGGTATCAAGCAGCACCGACACACTCATGCTTGACCGCTCCGCAGGTTTTCTAGCCAGTCATCGGGAATATCCACCCATGTCTGCGTTCCCTTGCGCACCAGTTCGCCGAATGCTGCCTCGTCCCAGGTTGACGGGGTGTCCTCGAAGCCCAGCAACGTCAGGTTGCGCAGTTCGCCGTTGTGCAGGTTTTCCTCAGCGGAAATCCGGAGAACGGCCGGCTTGTAGAGGCGATTGCGCTCCTCGTCACCGAGCAGTTTCTGGCTGCTGGCAATGATCAGCACCTTGCCGTTGTCCAGTCTCAGGTGGACATTCGCCTTGCTGGTACCGCCCAGATCGGTGATCTGGCCATGCAGATATTTCTTGACCTCTACCCAGACGGCGGCTGTCTGGTCGCGGTAGTCGGAGTGCGCATCCACGCGAACGAAATTTGTGCCGTTCTGGTCGGCCAACGTGTAGCGGCGATGGGGGTTCTTGCGTGCAGCCGCCTGCCAGCGCTCGACAACGGCTGCACGCCTGGGGTCGATCAGGCCCAGTTGGGCGGGATTTTGCAGCTGTCCGACATCGGCCCACAGGTGAGCCGCCGCCAGCAGGCCGCTGGCAACCAATACAAGCGAGCCTTCCGCGATGGCGATCATCACCTGATTGGGATCGATATCCTTTCCCGACCCGGCAAGAAATTCGCCGACGTCCTTCTGGAACTGCCCCAGCAACGCCAGCGGAACGTGCGCCGGCCCGACCTCGGCATCCTCGATGCGGTCGTTCAACGCGAAGCGTAGGGTGTTGGCCGGTTGCATGCGACCGATTGTAGTGTCTTGCCGTGCCGATGGGGATGGCTGCCGGAGAACGGGCAACAAGAACCCCCGCGTAAGTTCCGGGGAACCAAGAGGCGGGGGTCATGTTGGATGACATGTTAACGCACGGTGCGGTGTCGCAGCTGCTGTTGATGTCGATGTCGATGTCGATGTTGATGTTGATCTTGATCTTGATCTTGATCTTGATCTCCACCCCCTTGTGAGGCGGTGAGCCGTGGACGACAGGCCCGCAGGGGGATCGGCACGATGCCGATCCCTTTTCGCCAGCACAGGGATGTGCTGTCGAAAAGCCCGGCCGCGGCTCACGGACTTGGCGGGCGCAGCCCGGCAAGCGCCGAGGAGGGTCGCCTTCTCTTGGTTACTTCTCTTGGCGACTCAAGAGAAGTAACGCGCCCTCCGCAGGAGGTCGCAACACATTTGCGCGACTTTGCGCTACCTGATGCGGCATGGACAATCTACCCGCAATTTTCGATGTGCTGCGCCGCAATCTGCAGGTGAATATCGAAGTGCGTGCCGCCTGACGGAAAACAGCCACCGCCCAGAAAGCGAAAGGCCCCGGTGAACGCACCGAGGCCATAACGCCGGCCGGGAACCCCCAACCCACTTGCCGTCAAGTATGGGTCTCATGTAGTGAGAATTGCAAGGTGGCTCAGGTATCCTGTTCAGGGCTGGAAGTGTGGACAGTTTGAATCCGCGCCATGCAGGTTCTCGCGCTGCGGGCAATCGAGCAGCACGGAACGAAAGTGGGCAAAGATATGCTCATAGAGCAGCGGGAGAGCGTTGTTGGCGAGTACAAGAGAAAGCTCGACATCACCCACCAATCTCTCCTGCAAAAATGCCTTCTCCGGAGAGCTGAGATGAATGGGCAAACCCCCGTCAAGCTGGCTGACCTCGAAGACGCCTTGCTGTTCGTGGATGCGGGGAACGGCTTTGAGACCGCGGCCTGGGTATGCCGGGAAACGGGCGCCGTACTGTGGCACAGCGAGGACACCGACGATTTCGGACCATTGCCGGCGGATATCGACGACGCGGAGCGCTACGTGCCTGTACCGGGCAAGCGCGAGTTCGGATTGGGCAAGCCGCTGGCGCTGGAGTTCGCCCGCACGCAGCTGCCGGCATGCTATGAGCAGGTCTGCGCGATGTTCTCGCGCCGCGGCGCCTATGCCCGCTTCAAGGATCTGCTGGAGCGCCACGAGAGCCTCGATGCCTGGCATCAGTGGGAGGCGGAGCAGACCCGCCAAGCGCTGCGCCAATGGTGCACGGACAACGGCCTCACCCCGGCCGACTGATCGACGGCGCCAACGTCCGCCAATTCCTCCTGCAAAAAGCCTTCTCCGGCAACCTGGCATGGTGCGTCCTATGGCGACAGCCGCTCGCGCCAGTAGCCCGGCCTGCGCGACTGGTGCGCAACCGCGATCACCACGAATTCCGCCGCTCGCTCGACGATCACGATATCGTAGGGAAAACGCTTCAGGATGACCCTTCTGGCGCCAGCGGCCCCGGCTTTTCCGGGGTACGGCGATAGCGGAATGATCTGTGCTTCGGCCAGGTCGATGGCGGCTTCGAAGGCTTCGAAAAAGTCTGTGCCGAGACCGGGACGCTGTCGGTCGTACCATGCGGCGGCTTCGATGGCCTCCTCGGCGGCCTGCCCCAGTATCCGTACCGTGCGCACGACTTCAGTTCCCCAGGCGACCCCGCATTTTCCGGCGGAACTCGTCGCGCGTCAGCAGCTCGGCCTGGCCAGCTTCGACCTGGGCCAGGCGACGCAGAATCTCGTCATCCCACGCCTGTTCAGCGACTTCATCATGGACTCCGTCGAGGCCGGCGATGATTTCGTGGGCAAGCGCGGCACGTTCCGAGGTCGAAAGCGTCGAAATTTGTGTGCGTAGCCGGTTCAGCGTCTCTATCGTCATGTGGCCTCCGAGACTCATGCGTTCGTTGATCTTATGCCGCGCTGGTAACTCCAACAAGCCGAGGCGAAACATGCCACTGACCAGGGACTTCAAACGGGCTGTGGTGGAACGTATGCAACGCGAGCCGGTATCTGCACAGGCACAGCTGAATGAAGCCGCATCGCTGTTCCTCAATGGCGACCCGGCCACTGCGCGCTTGATCCTGCGCGATCTGGTCAACGCCGGCCGGCTCGCGCACGGACCGCGCTGCTATCATTCGAATACGGGTATCTGCGGAGGAAAGCCATGACTCACTCAGCCACCGATGTGATCGATCAGGCGCTCAAGCTCAAGGCTTCTGAGCGGGCGGCCGTCGCCGAGCAGCTGCTGCGGAGCCTGGACATTCCAGACGCCGCAATCGACGCTGCGTGGGCGCAAGAGGCGGATGCCCGCGTCGAGGCCCACGATCGAGGCGAAATCGAATCGATTCCAGCCGAGGACGTTTTCGCCAAGTACACGTCCGCGTGAAGTTCCGTTTCCTCGTTCCGGCATCGATTGAACTCGATGACGCCGCTGCGTTTTACGATGCGCAGCGGCCGGGGCTCGGGTATCAGTTCGCGATGGCGGTCCAGGCCAGCCTGTCCCGAATCGAGCGGTTCCCTGAAAGCTATCAACGGATCGGCCGGTATTCGCGGCGTTGCCTCGTTGCCGGGTTTCCGTACGGCATCATTTACCAACTCCGCCCGGCCGAATCACATGTTCTTGTGATCGCGGTGGCACACCTTCATCGCCATCCTGATTACTGGCAGCGGCGCGAATCATGAAGCCCGCCGGGTAGCCGTCATGCACTCTGCACAAACAAGGGTGCCCGGTTGACCGTGGTGGAGCGCATCCAGCGCGAGCCGGCTTTTGCGCGGGCACTGCCGCGTCGTTGTTCCTCAATGGTGGTCCCGCTACGGCCTCGCCGACTGGAAGGTGTTTGCCAGCTGGGTACGTGTGGCCGAGTTTCCGCTTCAGACATCGAAACGGCAGCTGTCTGTCAGTGACATGGGTGCACCTGTCGGCTGGGAAAAGTGGTGGTTGCCGAATGACAGGCAACAAGAACCCCCGCGTAAGTTCCGAGGAACCAAGAGGCGGGGGCCATGTTGGATGTGACGCTAACACATGATGTCGCATCTGTTGTTGTTGCCGTTGCCGTTGCTGTTGATCTTGATCTTGATCTCCACCCCCTTGTGAGGCGGTGAGCCGTGGACGACAGGCCCGCAGGGGGATCGGCACGATGCCGATCCCTTTTCGCCAGCACAGGGATGTGCTGTCGAAAAGCCCGGCCGCGGCTCACGGACTTGGCGGGCGTAGCCCGGCAAGCGCCGAGGAGGGTCGCCTTCTCTTGGTTACTTCTCTTGGCGACTCAAGAGAAGTAACGCGCCCTCCGCAGGAGGACGCAACGCTTTTTCCGGGCACGCAAACGAGGTGAATCATGACGCTAACCAGAGACTTCAAACAGACCGTCGTGGAGCGCGTGCAACGCGAGCCGGCATTCGCAGCGGCGCTGCTGAGCGAGGCCGAGTCGCTGTTCTCCAGCGGCGATCCAGCGACGGCCCGCGTCATCCTGCGCGATCTGGTAAACGCTATCGCCCGTCCACCTGTGTAACACAAACGTGCTACATTCGTGCAAAGCCGAGCCAGCCCCGGAGCACTGCATGAGCACCACCACCATCCGTCTGCCCGACGAACTGAAAGCCCGCGTAGCCGAGGCGGCGGAACAGGCCGGCACAACCGCGCACAACTTCATTCTGGAGGCGATCGCCGAGAAGGCCGATCAAGCCGAGCAGCGCGCCGCGTTTCACGCTTTGGCCGATCAACGATACGCGCAATTCCTGGAATCCGGAAAAAGCATTCCGTGGGAGGAAGTGCGCGCGTACCTCAAGGATCGACTCGCCGGAAAAACTGTGAAGCGGCCGGCGGTCCGCAAGCTGGATCGATAAGGTGACGCGGGTCAGACTGGCGCCCGCAGTCATCGAGGATCTCGAACGCATCGTTGACCACTTGCGCCGGCATGAGAGCGATGCCGCCGAGGCCCGAGCGGATGAAATCATCAGCGCCTTCGACGTACTTGCCGACAACCCGTTTATCGGCCGCCCGGCGGGTGACGACAAACGCGAATTGGTCATTGGCCATGGAACACGTGGATACATCGCGCTGTATCGCTATCTGCCGTTGATCGATATAGCCTTGATACTGGCCATTCGTGCGCAACGCGAGGGGGGTTACGCACAAGCATGAACGAGACCGAAGCCGATACGCGCGCCAACCGCATCGACCCGGTCCTGCGCGACGCCGGCTGGGGCATCGTCGAGGGCTCGAAGGTCAATCGCGAGATGATCTGCCCCGGTCGCATCACCGGCGGTGGCGGTCGCGCCAATCCGCTGTCGGCCGATTACGTGCTGAGCTATCGCGACCGCAAGCTGGCGGTGATCGAGGCCAAGCGCGCGGGGTTGGGACATACGGCGGGCGTGGGTCAGGCCAAGGACTACGCCGGACGGCTGCAGGCGCGCTTTGCCTATGCGACAAACGGGCTGGGCTGGTACGGCATCGACATGCAAAGCGGTGCGGAAGGCGATATCTCGCTGCCGTTTCCCTCGCCGCAGGAGCTGTGGCAGAGTTGCTTTCCCGAAGGCAACGACTGGCGCGACCGCTTCGGCGCGGTGCCGTTCGAAACCGGCGGCGGCAAGTGGCAGCCGCGCTACTACCAGCACAATGCGATCACTGCGGTGCTGGAAGCCATCGCCAAGGGCGAGCAGCGCATCCTGCTGACTTTGGCTACCGGCACCGGCAAAACATCCATCGCGTTCCAGATTGCGTGGAAGCTGTTCCATGCGCACTGGAATCTCAGCCGCGACCCGGTGCGCCGGCCGCGCATCCTGTTCCTGGCCGACCGCAATATCCTCGCCGATCAGGCCTATAACGCGTTCAGTGCCTTCGCGCCCGATGCACTGTGTCGCATCAGCCCGGAGGAGATCCGCAAGCAGGGCAGGATTCCGAAGAACGCCAGCGTGTTCTTCACCATCTTCCAGACCTTCATGACCGGCGGCGACGGCTCCGACGAACCGCAGTTCACGTTCGAGGGCTATTCGAAGGACTTCTTCGACTTCATCGTGATCGACGAATGCCATCGCGGCGGCGCCAGGGACGAAAGCACCTGGCGCGGCATCCTTGAGTATTTCTCACCGGCCGTGCAACTTGGCATGACTGCCACGCCCAAGCGCGACACCAACACCGACACCTATCGCTATTTCGGCGAGCCGGTCTACACCTATGCGCTGAAGGAAGGCATCGGTGACGGCTTCCTGACCCCGTTTAAGGTGCGCCAGATGGCCAGCACGCTGGACACCTATACCTTCTCCGACGAAGACGAGGTGGTCAGCGGCGAGATCGATCCGGACCGGGAATACACCGAGGCTGACTTCAATACCAGGCTGATCATCAATGCGCGCGAGGAAAGTCGCGTGCAGGAATTCATGGACCAGATCGACCAGCGCCAGAAGTCGCTGGTGTTCTGCGCCACGCAGGATCACGCCGCGCGCGTGCGCAACGTCATCAACCAGATCAAGGACAACCCCGATCCGCACTACTGCGAGCGCGTGACCGCCGACGACGGCAAGCTCGGCGAGCAGTACCTGCGCGAGTTCCAGGACAACGAGAAGACGCTGCCGACCATTCTGACCACCTCGAAGAAGCTCTCGACCGGTATCGATGCGCGCAACGTGCGCCATATCGTGTTGCTGCGACCCATCAAGTCGATGATCGAGTTCAAGCAGATCATCGGTCGTGGCACGCGCACCTTCGATGGCAAGGACTTCTTCACCATCTACGATTTCGTGAAGGCGTATGAGCACTTCAACGATCCGGAATGGGATGGCGAGCCGCTGCCGCCGGATGAACCCGGCAAGCCAAAGAGTCCGTCTGACGAAGGCGATCCGGAGGAGACGAGCGATACGCCCGGCGGTATCCGAGACAAACCCGACCCTGTAGCGAAGATTGTGGTGAAGCTGGCTGACGGCAAGGAGCGCCGGATTCGCTATATCGCGGCAACCACCTACTGGTCGCACGACGGCCGCCCGATCACCGCGCAGGAGTTCATGGAGCAGCTGTTCGGCGACCTGGGCAACCTCGTTGCCTCGGAGGACGAACTGCGCGCGGTGTGGAGCGACCCGGATCGGCGTGAGGCGTTTCAGCAGCGATTGGTGGAGCTGGGCTACGACCCTGATCGGCTGGACGACATGCGTCGCCTGATTGACGCACCGAACAGCGACATTTTTGACGTGCTGGCCTATGTGCGATTCACCCTGGCGCCGTTGTCGCGCGTGGAACGTGCCGATGTCGCTCGCGCCAAGGGGCTGGGTGGCTATCAGCGCGAGATGCGCAATTTCCTGGAGTACGTGCTGGGCGCTTACGAAAGGCATGGTGTCGACGAGCTGGCCTCACGCAAGATCGCTGACTTTCTGCGCATTCGCTATGGCGGCACCAACGACGCCAAACGCCTGCTGGGTCCGGTGCCTGCGATCCGCGAAGCTTTTATTGCGATCCAGGCCCATCTGTATCAGTGACCGATTCGTGACCGTTCGAAGGTTCTCGGAACCTCCCGTTCGGCTCCAGGAGTGTCGTGGCAAAGGACATCACAACAACTCGTCCTGCGCCAGTGCGTAACTCAACTTCCCGTCCACGACATGCGCCGGCGAAGTATACGGATGCACCGTCGTGTGTTTGGCATCGATGATGTGGATCACCTCGATTCCGCGCAGCTTCAGCACGTCGGAAATGATCGAGCGATGGCAACGCCACCACACCACCTCGGCGCACATCATCGCGGTGCGCTTTTGTGAAGCGAACTCGAGCAGTTCCTCCAACCCTTCGGCGAACTCCGGCGTGCCGAGGTGATCGGCGTATGCCTGGAACGAGGCGTTGCGCCATGCCGTGTTCGGTGAATCCCGCTGCACCCGGCGGCGGCCGCCGAGTTTCGGAATCCATTGGTAGGCGATGGCATGGGCGGGCAGCGACGTGGCCATTGCCGCGCGGGCGAAGTGCGGGTAGCGCCGCGAGCCGGGAAAGCTGCGCACATCGGCAATCGCCTCGATCCCGTATTCGCCGAGCAAGGCGAGGAACTCCTCCAGCGTGCGGGTGGAGTGGCCGATGCTCCAGATCGTGGCGGGGTCGCTGGACATCGCTCAGTCGATCTTGTGCAGTGCCGCGCCCTTGTGCATGGCGACGTGATCGGTCTTGTCACTCTTGATCTCGTACTGCGGATCGTCTTCGGTGCAGTGCCGTTTATGACCCTTGTACTCGGTGTCCTTGGTGTGCACCCTGGTGATCTTGCCACTGACGCGACCGGCTTCGGAATTCCAGCGCACGTGATCACCGACTTTGAATGCATGGCTCATGCTTGCCTCAGCTGTGGCAATGGCTGTGAGGCCATTGGACAGCAGCGCATGTGCAGGCGAAGTCAGCGTTTGCCAGCTGGCGCAAAGCCATGGGCGGCGGCACGCCAGCGCGCCGGCATCCCTCGTGGCGAAGCTTGCCGAAAGCATGGCAAGCAGGTTGCTGGCCGACATGCGGGAATCGGTAGCGGCCACGCTACCGTTCAACTCAACCGCAGCAATTTGCGTACGGCGGGAAGGTTGCGGCGACTGATTTCGGGGTTGCTGTCGGTGCCGTCGAGACGGGCCAGCACGCGGCCGTCGGTGAGGGTCTTGATGCCGAGTAGGCGTGGTGGCGGCACCAGGCAGTTACGGTGCAGGCGGATCAACTGGTCGGGATAGGCTTCCTCCAGCTGACGCAGCGAGTCCTCGATCAGCAACTCGCCGCCGCGGTGTTGCACGACTACATATTTCTCGTCGGCGAGCAGGCACAGCACTTCGTCCAGTGCGATGCGTACCTGTTCGCCGCGCAGGCGGCCGTGCAGGTAGGCAACCGGTTCACGCGGGCTGTCGTCGAGGCGGCCCTGGGCGCGTTGGAGCGCTTCGCGCAGGCGCTCCAGGCGCACCGGTTTGAGCAGGTAGTCGGTCGCGCCGAGCTCGAACGCCTTCAGCGCATGGGCTTCGTAGGCGGTGCAGAAGATCACCAGCGGCCGCGCGCGTCCACCCAGGCGCTGGGTCAACGCCACGCCGTCGAGACCGGGCATGTTGATGTCGAGCAGCAGCACGTCCGGTTGCAATTCGCTCAGGCTGGCCAGTGCCACTTCGCCGTCGTCGATGCTGCCCACGATCTCGACCTCGGCGCACTCGCCCAGCAAGGCGGCCATGCGTGCGCGCGCCAGCGGTTCGTCGTCGACGATCAGGGCGCGCATCAGGCGGATATCCCGGGCAGTTGCAGCAGTACCACGAAGCGGTCGCCATGCGCGCCGGCCTCGACCCTGGCTTGCGGCCCGTAGCGCCAGGCGACGCGCTGGCGCACGCTGTCCAGGCCGTGGCCGTTGCCTGCGGTGGGCGGCGCGGTCGGCAACGGGTTGATGATTTCAATGCGGATGCCTTGCCCTTGACGTTCGCCGCGCAGGATCACCTCGCCGCCTTCGCGCAACGGCTGGATGCCGTGGCGTACGGCGTTCTCCACCAGCGGCTGCAGCAGCAGGCGCGGCAGCGGAAACTCCGCCGGCAGGTCGTGCAGTTCGCGCTGGATACGCAAGCGTGCGCCCAGCCGCAGCTGTTCGATCGCCAGGTAGCGCTCGACCAGGGCCAGCTCCTCGCCCAGCGTGCCGTCGCCAATGTCGTGCTGGCCCAGGGCGGCGCGGAACAGTTCGGACAGGTCCTCTACCGTGCGTTCGGCCGCGGCCGGGTCGACCCGGATCAGGGCAGCCACGGTATTCATGCTGTTAAACAGGAAGTGCGGGCGGATGCGTGCCTGCAGCGCCTCGACCTGGGCGCGGGTCACCGCCGCCAGCCGCGCCTGCCACTGCGCCAGCACGTAAAAGTAGCGCAGCATGGCCGCGCCGAGCAGGGCCGCGATCAGCACGTTGTCGCCCACGAACACACCCATGTCGGCGCCGATGAGCCTCGTCTGCAGTGCGCCATCGAGCCAGCGCGCGACGAGGCTGGCGAGCAGCACCACCAGCACGATCAGCAGCCACACGCCGACATAGGGCAGATGCCCGGGAAGGCGTTGCAACCGTTGGCGCAGCTTGCACAGCGTCACCGCCACGACCATGGCCAGCCAGGTCACGAAGAACATGCTGACGCTGTAGGCGGGCCAGTCGTAACGGTCTTCGCGAGCCAGCCACATTACCGTGACGGTCAGCGCGCCGACCACGAACAGTGCGAACAGCACCGGCAGCTGGCAGAAATCCGGCAGCGGGCTGTGTTCGGTGCGGCCGCGCGGGCCGCTGGAAGGCGAGGATGCGCGCATGCGGCAAGTATGCCGCATGCGCGCCGCTGGTCAGGCCAGTCGCACACCCAGCCAGCGGCGCAGGTCGGCGATTTCATCGGCGCAGACCGCGTGGGCCATCGGGTAGGTGTGCCACTCCACCGTGTAGCCGAGCGCTTGCAGCAGGTCACGCGAGTCGACACCGCGTTGCATCGCCACCACCGGATCGGCGCTGCCGTGGCCCCAGAAGAGTGGCGTGGCGGCGTTCGCGGCGTGGCGCTCGCGCGTCACCACCTCGGCGATCGGCAGGTAGGTAGACAGCGCCATGATGCCGGCCAGCTTGTGCGCGTGGCACAGCCCGGTGGCCAGCGCGATCGCGCCGCCTTGCGAGAAGCCGGCCAGCACGACCCGCTCGCTCGGCACGCCGCGTTTGTGTTCGCGGTCGATCAAGATTTCCACCTCGCGCACCGAGGCGCGCACGCCGGCCTCGTCCTGTCGCGACCGCAGGTCGAAACCAGCGATGTCGTACCAGGCACGCATCGACATGCCGTTGTTGACCGTCACCGGGCGCACGGGTGCGTGTGGAAACACGAAGCGCAGCGCCGGCCAGTCCTTCGCTACCAGCTCAGGCACGATCGGCGCAAAGTCGTTGCCGTCGGCGCCCAGGCCGTGCAGCCAGATGATGCTGTGCTGCGGGTTCGCAGCGGTCTCGAGTTCGACGGCGGGCAGGGTCATGGCTTCTTCGCGTTGCGGTGGACGTTGCATCGTACCAGCCGGTCCGGTGGTTTCCATTGCGCTCGCGCAATGGGCTCAGAGCGTCCAGGATAAAAGGCATCGCCCGCGAGCGGGCTTCCTACAACATCGCGGGGATGGGTGGTCGGTGGGAGCCCGCTCGCGGGCAATACTCCCCCGTTTCAGCCGTATGCGAATCGTCGCGCAGGGACCCTGACTTTTGGCACGGTCGGCCGCGCCTGGTCGGCTCGCTCGGTTATGCTGGTGTTTTTTGCTGGGGAAGAACGATGCGTCGCTTGCTCATGGCTACGCTTGCCGCTTTCGTCGTGCTGCCCGTGGCTGCGACAGAGCCGAGCACCAGCGCGGCATCGGCTCCGCTGGACATGGAAACCATCATGGCCAATCCGGACTGGATCGGGCATGCAGTGGAAAGCCCGTACTGGAGCGTGGACGGGCGCAATCTGTATTACTCGGTGCAGCGTGACGGCAGCCCGGTGCGTGACTTGTACCGGGTCGATCCGGCCCGCGGCGCCAGCGTGAAACTCGATCCAGCCGCGATGGCCCATGCCGATGGTCCGGCGGTGTTCGACCGCGCGCACCAGCACGCCGCCTACATCCTGCATGGCGATGTGTTCGTGGTGGATTTGGCCAGCGGACAGCGCCGGCAGGTGACGTTGACGCCGCAACACGAATCCTCGCCACAGTTCTCCGCCGATGGCCGCGCGCTGCAGTTCCGAGCCGGCAACGACTGGTTCCGCTACGACCTGGTCAGCGCGGTAACCGCACCCGTGACCGAGCTGAAGCTGGCCGACGATCCGGAAACCAACAAGCCGGATGACCTGGGCGAGCTGCAGCTGAGCCTGTTCAAGACGCTGCGCGAGATCAAGGCCGACCAGCAGGCCATGCGCGACCACACCCGGGCGCTCGAAGCGGCCGATGCCGGCCGCGCACCACGGCCGTTCTGGCTGGGCGACAAGATCAGGCTGGTCGACAGCAAACTGTCGCCCGATGGCCGCTGGCTGCTGCTGGTGACGGCACCGAAGGGCTACCAGGGAGGCCGGGTGCCGCAGGTCAACCATTACGTCACCGACAGCGGTTACACCGAGCCGGAAGACGCACGCAGCTATGTCGGCCGCAACGATCCGGCGCCGCAATCGCTGCTGTTGCTCGACCTGCCGCAGCACAAATCGTGGCCGCTGAAGACGGATGGCCTGCCCGGCATCAAGGCCGATCCGCTGGCAGCACTGCGCAAGCAGGCCGTGGCCAGGCTGGAGAAGGCCGGCAACACCGACGAGGCGAAGACTCTGAAGGCGCCCGCGGTACGGCCGGTGCGCATCGCCGCCGGTGGCGAGGATGGCGGTGGCGGCGGCGTAGCGTGGAATGACGATGGCAGCCAGCTGGCGATCGAGTTGCGCGCGATCGACAACAAGGATCGCTGGATCGCCAGCGTCGATTTCAGCAAGCATGCCCTGGTCAACCAGCAACGCTTGACCGATCCGGCCTGGATCAACTGGAGCTTCAACGATTTCGGGTGGCTCAAGGACGGGCGCACGCTGTGGTACCTCAGTGAGCAGAGCGGTTACTCCCGCCTGTACGCCAAGCCGCTGGAGGGCGCCGCGCGAGAGCTCACCGGCGCCGGCAAGTTCGAGGTCAGCGCACCGCAGCTCAGTGCCGACGGCAAGTGGTTCTACCTGCTGGCGAACAAGGTGGCGCCGTACAGCTACGACGTCTACCGGGTGCCTGCCGCGGGTGGCGAACTGCGCCGTCTGACGCAATACCAGGGTACCGATGGCTTCAGCCTGTCGCCGGACGGCACGCAGCTCGCGGTGCTGCATTCGGCGCCGTACATGTTCGACCAGCTCGCCGTGCAGAGTGCCGCCGGCGGAGCGCCGGAAGAGCTCACCAACACGATGAAGAGCGCGTACAGCTCGCGTGACTGGATTGCGCCGAAGATCGTCGAGGTGCCGTCCTCGCACGGTGCCGGCGCGATCTACGCGAAGTACTACGGCCCGGCCGGCGAGGCCGACACGCCCGCCTCGCGCCCGGCGGTGATCTTCGTGCACGGCGCGGGCTATCTGCAGGATGTGTCGCTACAGGAGACCTATTACTTCCGCGAGCAGATGTTCCACAACCTGCTGGTGCAGCAGGGCTATGTGGTGCTGGACATGGATTACCGCGGCTCGGCCGGCTACGGCCGCGACTGGCGCCGCGCGATCTACCAGCACATGGGTCATCCGGAGCTGGAAGATTTACTCGACGGCAAGGCGTGGCTGGTCAAGCACCATGGCGTCGACCCGAAGCGCGTGGGTATCTACGGCGGCAGCTACGGCGGCTTCATGACCGAGATGGCGCTACTGCGTGCCCCAGGTGAATTCGCCGCCGGTGCCGCGCTGCGCCCGGTCAGCGACTGGACCAGCTATAACCATGAATACACCTCCAACATCCTCAACGACCCGCAGCTCGACCCGCAGGCATACAAGACCAGCTCGCCGATCGAGTATGCCGCCAACCTGCGCGATCCGCTGCTAATCCAGCATGGCCTGATCGACAACAACGTGATGGCCAGCGACTCGATCCGCCTGTATCAGCGCTTCATCGAGCTGCACAAGAAGAACTTCTGGATCTCGCTGTACCCGATGGAACGGCACGGTTTCGAACATGCCGATTCCTGGCACGACGAATACCGCCGCATCGACGAGCTGTTCAACACCTATGTGAAACCGGTGCGGCAGGAGGCGCACTGATCATCGCTAACGGCGGCCCCGGCGCGGCGGTCAGAGGATGCCTTTCGCGCCCACCCCGAAGGCGGTGACCAGTCGCGTGATGATCAGCTTCGGTGACAGATCCACGTCGGGGAAGTCGCCCACCGGGAGATAGCAATCGTGGAAGCGGGGGTTGCTGGCGCGCATCGGCGGGCAGCCCGGCTTGAGGTCGTAGCTGGTGGCATAGCGGAACGGCCACAGGTCGAAGAACGGCAGGTGCGCGGAGACCGTGCCGAGGGCCTGGTTGATGTTGGTGAGCACCGGCACCACCGACTGGCGCGGCGCGATCACCCAGGCGTTCTGCGGCTGGGTGTCGCGCAGGATCGCGCGGCGCAACTCGTCGGCGAAGGCATGGTCGTAGACGATCACGCCGGACTCGGTGTTGTAGTGATCCGAACGCGGATCGAAATTGTGCGAGCCGACCATGCCGAAGGCGTCGTCGACCACGATCGACTTGGCGTGCAGGCCGAAGCGTCGACCCCCGCTCAACAGCGGCGCTGGCAGGTTGCTGGCACGACTGCTGCCGAGCAGATGCAGCCGCGCGCGCGCGGCTCTGGCCGGGCTGGCAGTATCCGCGGGCGGCTTCACCTGGTCGGCCTCGAGATTGGCCAGTTCGTAATCCACCGCCGCGCTGGGGGCGTGCGGCTTGAGCTCGTGGATCTCGAAACCGAACTTCTTCAGGTAGCGCTTGCGGTGCTTGTAGGACATGGCATACACCGCGAACGCATCGGTCGAGGCGAGCGAGTTGGTGGAGACGATGATCCGTGGCGGGGCGTCGCGCCGGTGCAACACACGGAAGATGTGCTGCGCGCGCTTGCTCATCACCAAGTATGGCGTCTGCAGCAGCACTTCGCGTTTCGCACCATGTATCAGCGCCATGATGTGGCGGGTGAAATTCAGCGCGAGCTTCTTGTCCGGCTTGTCGGTCTTGGCCGGCAGGTCGCTGAAGTACTCGACCTTGCCCACGTGCAAGCTCGGTGCAACCAGCCACGCATGCAGCCACGCCGGATCCTCGGCGGCCTGCAGCAGTTGCGCCACGCGCTGGGGTCGACGGTAGTGCGGTGTCGGCCAGCCGGGTACCGCGTGGTCGGACAGGATGCGCTGGTTGAGGTCACGTAGGTGGGTCAACGGCACCGCGCGCTTGTGCTGCCAGAACAGCGCAAAGCTGGCAGCCATCTGCTTGGCGGCAGGGCCGCCGATCATCACGTCACGATCGACGTAGTCGAAGTGCTCGTCCCAGTTGAAGTAGCGATCCTGGTAATTGCGCCCGCCGGCGATGCCGATGCTGTCGTCCACTAGCAGCAGTTTGTTGTGCATGCGCTGGTTGAACTGCATGAAGCAGCACAGGAGGCCGGCAGCGAAATCCAGTGGCGGCGTGTGCGCCTTGTGGAAGGTGGGGTTGTACAAGCGCACCTGCAGATTGGGGCTGGCCCGCGCCAGCTCGTCGAGCAGATCCAGGCTGTCGAACGAAAACAGCTGGTCGGCCAGGATGCGCACCCGCACCCCGCGCCGCGCCGCCTGCACCAGTTCGTTCAACACCAGTTGCCCGACGTCGTCCTGGTCCCAGATGTAGGTCTGCACGTCGATCGTCCGGCGTGCGGCGCGGATCAGGTTGACGCGCGCGGCCAGCGCCGGTTCGCTGTCGCCGAGCAGGGTGACCACATGCACCGGATGCTGCGCCGTGGACTCGGCCAGCGCGTGGTTGGCGGCTTCGAGCAGCGGCGACGGCACCGCGCAGTGATCGGCCTGGTGGCACGACAGCTCGCGATCGGTGGTGGCCGTCACTACCGCATCGGCACGGCGGATCTGCGCCCGCGACAAGGTGCAGCCTTGCAACAGGCTGGCGCTGATGAGGAGTGGCAGGCCAACACGGCAGAGGAACCGGAACATGGCGGGATGATACGGGTAATCCGTCGGCTGCCCGTGATGACGGGCCGTCCTGGCTCGCTTCCGCCACACAGGCTGCTTCAATCGCGCACGGGTCGGCGTGCGCGGCGGCTCAAGGCGACCAGAACGCATCCAGTCGTGCGCGGCCAGGTTCCAGCGCGCCGTCCAGATGCAGCACGGCCAGTCCGCCGGGGGGCATGCCGCGGAATTCGTCGGAGCGCCCTTCGACCAGCAAGGCCACCAGCCGCTCGATGCCGGGGTTGTGGCCGACCAGCATCACGCTGCCGGCGTCGGCATGCTGGTCGAGCAGGACCAACAGCTCGCCTGGGGTCGCGTCGTAGATCTCCTTGGCCTGCTGCGGTACGGGTGCCTGCTCGATCGCGGCCAGCGCCAGCCGCGCGGTTTCATCGGCGCGGCGAGTCGGCGAACTGAGCACGCGTTCCGCGCGGATGCCGTGCGCGGCCAGCCACAACCCGGCCGCCTGCGCCTCTTGTTCGCCGCGAGGGCTGAGCGCGCGTTGCCGGTCTTCGCCGGTGTTATCGATGGGTACGGCTTCGGCGTGCCGCAACAGGATCAGTTCGTGCATGGTGGTCTCCGGCAGATGGGTGGTGCGGCGTGTGCCATGGTGGCATCCAGCCGTGCGTGTCACGCGTGGCGCTTGATCCAGCGCAGCAAGGGTTTCCAGTCCTGTTGGTGATTGCGTACCTGTTCGGAGTGGTAATCGAAGATGCCCTTGCCCAGCGCGGCCAGCAGTACATACGCCTGGCTGTCGCGCAGCTGGGCCACGATCGGGAATGGCGACTGTTCGGCGAGTTGGGCGATCGCATCCTGGCTGGCGTGGGTCCATGGCTTGAGCCGGTTGGCCACCAGCGCCACCGGCAGCTTGCCGCGGTGGATCCGGTTGATCGAGCGCAGCTCATCAGTGAAGGCCAGCGTGGCGTACAGGTCGAACGAGGATGGCAGCACCGGTACCAGCAGCACATTCGCCAGTTCGACGTAGGGTTCCAGGTCGTGCTCGCGCGAGCCGGCGGCGGTGTCGATCAGCAGCTGGCCGGTATCCGGCGAGAGTTTCTGCAGCGCTCGGCGGCCTCCCTCGAAGGCCAGCACGCCGGGCACGTTGTCCGGCCGCAGCGACGCCCAGCGGAAGCTGGAGCCTTGCCGGTCGGCGTCGACGATCGCCGTGTGCTGCCCCGCCTGGGCCCAATGCGACGCCAGTTGCGTCACCAGCGTGCTCTTGCCGCAACCGCCCTTGCTGCTTGCCACCAGCGTCGTAAGCATCGGTTCGTCCCTGCCACGTAAGGTGACCCAAGCCTAGCGGGGGCGACGCGAAAGGGGAATGGGCGAAAGGCCGGGAATCGGGAATGGGGAATCGAAAAGACTGGTTCCCCGCACCGCTTCAGCATGACTGATCTTGAACTTTTCGATTCTCCATTCCCGGCTACTCGGCCTTGCGCGGCTGCCAGTCGGTCGGCGGGTCAATCGGTATGTTGTCGTCGCGTAGCGCTGCCAGTTGCAGGCTCATCTCGGTGCCACCGTTGCGGGCCAGCGCCAGCAGGTGCTGCGCCAGGCTGGAGTCGTCCTGGACCCGGGTCAGTAGCTGGTTGAAGTTCTGCACCTGCCAGATCAGGTTGCGGCGGGCGTCTTTCGCCTGCTGCTGCTGGGCCGGGTCGTCGACCAGCACGTCGCGCAGGTGCAGACCCAGCGAGCGTGCCAGCGGGCTTGAGCCCCATTCGAGCAGCTTGGCCAGGCGCAGGCAGTCGGCCTTGATCGAGTCATCCTTGCCGGCGTTTTCGCACAGTTTGGCCACCAGTTGCAGGCTCGGCTGCGGTTGCGTGCTGGCGAGGCCGAAGATCATTACCGTCTGCATGCCCACGGCACCGGCGGCGTGGGTATGGTCGAAGGTGGCGGCCGGCGGCGGCAGTACACCCACCGAATCAGCCAGCGCCTTCAGGCTGGTGCCGGCATAGTCGTCATAGACCTTGGCCGCCGCAGCCGCGTGCAGATCCTCGCGCGCGGCATCTTCCTTCTGGTTGCGTGCATCCACGCCGAGTTTGACCAGCCACGCGGCAGCGTTGTCCGGAGCCTGTTTCAGCAGGGTATCCAGGGCGTCGGGATTCGGACAGGTCGCCGCCCTGGCGTCGCAATCGGCCAGGCGTATCCAGCTCACCGCCGGGCCGTTGCCATCGGCTTGCGCGGCGCGCTCGATCAAGCTGTGGAAGCTGTTGCTCGGCGGCTGGTTGAACAAGGGCCGGGCCAGCAGGGCGGCACCGAGCAGCGGCATGGCATCCGCGCGCGGCGCCAGCACGCTGACCAGGTCGCGCTGGAATGCCAGCTGCGCCTTGTCGCGGGCCAGTGCAGCCTTGCTGGGCGAGGTCTGGCCTCGCCAGACCGGGGCCTTTGCGACCGGCGGAGTCTTCCCCGCCAGTGCCGGAGTGGCAAGCATGAACCATGCACAGGTCAGGACGAGACAACGCATTGCACGCATCACGGACATCCTTGGCAGAAAAGGTGTCAGCATATCGTCTTAAGATTAAGCTCACCTGATTGGCGAACCACGCCGTTTCGGCATTCGAGGTCCGACAGGCTGCTAGCATCAAGGTTTGGGCGCAGGACGATGCCCCTCATCGCACTTTGTCTCTTGATCACATCTTGCATTGGTGCAGAAGAGCCGGCAGGCAGTGCCCGCCCGTCGTTGCCGCGGTATTCAATCGAAGTCTGATCAAGAGACAGCATCACACCGGAGGCACTAGTGGGACATTTCTCGATGTGGGCCGATGGCGCCCCCTGGTTTGCTGGCTGGGGCACCTTGGCATTGATCAATGCAGCGCTCGCACAAGGCAAGAACCGCAGCGGCCCACTGTGGTTCTTGCTATCGCTGCTGCTGGGGCCACTGGCGACCTTGCTGCTCGTGCTGCTGCCGAAGGTACGGTCGAAGATGTTTTGACGGCGGGGCTTGGGGGTAACCAGCCGTTCGGCTGTTGAGAGCCGGGATTTGCTAGGAGTGTGGGCCGTAGAAACTTTGGAGAGCGAGATGATGCTATCGCCATAGGGTGCGTCTAGCGGAGGGTGCGCATAGTCATGCTATGCAAGCCCGACGAGAGGCGCACCCTATGGATGACGTGGCACCGGTGGCACTGGTGTTGTCCTCGCCGGCTCTGCGCGGTTGGGAGTCGCCGCGGATGATCCGCCTGGCCGGCGTGCTGAGTCGCTTCCTGCCCAACCTGCCGCTGCGTAACGGACTGGATGCCGGCAAGCTCTCGCACGATGCGCTGGTGGTGGCCGACTATCGCAGTGACCCCTTGCAGCATGGCTGGATCACGCTGCGGCTGGCCAACTTCATCTTCCAGGACGGTGCCGCGTGCATCGCCGACGCCGCCCGACTGGACGTGCTGGCCCTGCTGCTGGCTGCCTGCGGACCCAGCCACGATGGCTACCCGCCGGTGTTCCAGGGCACCCTCGCTGCGGCCAGCACGACCACCCATCCGGCGGCCTCCGACTTTGCCCCGGTCTCGGCCAGCTCGAAAACCAGCGATTCGCGCACGGCACTGACCTTGCGTTTCAGCGCAGCGCTGGCCGCGGCGCAGACCTCGACGACCTGCTTGCCGTGACCGGCCCGAAGGGCGAGGTGATCAGCGGCAGCTGGAGCCTGCTGGGAGACGGCAAGGCGCTGAGCTTCCCGTTCGTGCAGGCCGGTGCTGGCCACGCCCTGGCTCAGCGTCGATGACGGCCGCGCCGCGGCCCTGCCACCGCTGGCCCAAGGCTGCGCGGCGGATTCGCTCGATGTCGCCAGCCCAATCCGCATCGCCAGCCTGAACTCCGGCGTCACCCTGCGCCGCGCGCCCAACAGCGATCAGCCGCTGCGGGCGACCTTGAATGCGCTGGGTGCCCCGGACCCGGTGCAATGGCTGCTCAACGATCGCCTGCAAGGCAGCAGCGAGGGCGATGCGCTGATGAAGATCCCGTTGCCGCAGCGTGGCGATTACCGAATCACCGCGCTGGCCCGTGACGGAGCGTTTGCCACGCTGCGGTTGAAGGTGCTGGGTCCACCGGATATTCCACAGAGCCGTTGACGAGCCAATCAATCGGTAGGCCTCGCGTGGACGGTTCTTGACCACCAAAGTCCGACAGGCTCCCAGGAAGATGTGGCCGTTGCCACGGAGGAGGCCGGTATCGAACCGGCCCCCCGACGCAATGCTGTCCAGACCATTCGTGGCGGCCTGGTCGTCGATCCTGCTACAGCGTCTTTTCGAATTCCTTGACCTGTCGCGCCGCCTCATCCCTGGCGATGCCGTAGCGCTCCTGCAGCTTGCCCACCAGATACTCGTGCGTGCCTTCGGCACGCGTCAAGTCATCGTCAGTGAGGTCGCCCCACTTGGCCTTGATCCTGCCAGTGAGCTGTTTCCAGTTGCCTTGGATGCGGTCGTCGTTCATGCGGAATCACTCCGTCGTTGGGAGGGGGTGACAGGCGCATGTGAAGCACCTGCCGCACTCCACTCTCCGGAAATGATGTCAACGTCAGGTGGTCAGGATGTATATGGCCGTGGCTGCCGTTCACGAACGGCGTCGGGGCCAGGCTTGGCTGCGCCGCGCGCAGAGCACGTGAGGTGAGCCAGATATCAGATCAGTGTGGGGCCGCCATCCACCAACAGTGCCTGCGGGGACATTTCCGTCACAGCAGTGAGGCGGTCATCCGATAGCCCATGGCGCGGTACCCACGTCGACGCTTGTGCCACATCCGCGAAAGGTTTCGTGCAGGTGGCATGCGCCATTCGATCCGGTGCGCTTCCAGCAGCGCGACAAGTCGGGCATTCTCTGCCTGCAGCGCGGTGAGCGTATCAAGCATCTTCATGAATCCTACCCGGATCAGGGAGGGCCACGCATTATCCAATGCTCCGAACTTGAGTCTCTCACAATCAACGGCACAGCTTATAAACGGCATACGCATGCCGCTTGATTCGTGGGGGGCGCAGATAGCTGCGACCCGATTGCATGCCGCAACGGGTGCGTGCGATGACTATCGAGTGCGCGGATGACGCGTCCATGCACGCGCTCACGCGCAAGCTCCGCTTGAAAGCCTCTTCGGCGCGCCAGCGGCGGTGGTACAGCACGCCGAAGTTGGCGGCGGGATCGCGCGCTTCGTCGAGCAACGAGGTCATCAGGATGCGCACCGATCCGCTCGGTGTAGCGTAGTGTTGGCGCCATGGTGTTGCCGATCAGGCCACGATCGAGCACCAGCAGGTCGTCCGGTTCGGTGGCATCGAGCGCCTCGAACAGCATCTGTCGCTCCGAGCCATCGGCCGGATGCAGCGCGGCATGCAGAGTCAGTTCGGCGCCGGGCAGATACAAGGCAAACGCGTAGTGATCGGCGTCGAGTTCGGCACCGCGGCGCGTGGAGACGCGCAAGCGCGAGCCGTCGGCGGCGACCACGCGCCATCCGTGCCAGCGATGCGCATCAATGAGCGGCCGGGCCAGCTCCAGCAGCGTCACATTGAGCTGGTCGAACACTTCGGCGGAAAAGCCGCGACGCATCTTCGCGAAGGCGCGATCGCTGCATTCACGCAAGCGTCCGGTGAGGCCGTGCGATGGGGCAAACATCTCCTCGAGTGCGGCTTGCACCGAGGTGCACATGCCAGATAACATCATCGCGAGCACACGCGGCACGGTGAGTTTGCGTTGCCGGGTGAACGCCCCTGGACGCAGCCGGAAGGGCTCGATGAGCGAAGGGCCGTGAAGGTGTGAAGCGAACTCAGACAGCAGTGATTCGGCATCCCTCTACACGAGACACCGATGTTACTGCGCGCGGGTAGGCAACATTCGCTGAAGTACGCCATCGTGCCGCAGGAAGTGGTGGTAAAGCGCGGCGGCCGCATGCAATCCGATCAGCACCGCCAGGGCCCACATCATGTAGATGTGGACGTCGCCGGCGGTGAGTGCCCAGTGTGCACGTGGCGCGGCAATGCCAGGCAGCGAGATGATGCCGAACACATTGACACGAAGCCGGTGCGCCGATGCCGATGCCCAACCCAGAAACGGCCCGACCAGCAGAATGAAGTAAAACAGGCGGTGCGTGGCGAGGGCGATCCAACGTTCCCACACCGGTGAGCCGGGCATGTCCAGTGGCACCGGATGCAACAATCGGTGGCCAAGGCGGATCACCATCACGATCAGGATCAGGACGCCGAACGAAAAATGCAGGTTGATCAGTGTTCCCGCCACAGTGTGCGGGCCGATGTCAGGCATCAATATGGCGATCCCCAACTGTGCCAGAACCAGCAACAGAATCAACCAATGCAGCCATTTTGCAGCAGAGTTGTAACCACGCATGGGTGAGAAGGTGCCCTAAAGTTGGTGGAAATTCTCTACGAGGCAGAAGAACGCCAAGTTCAGACTTGGTGCATGTCGGGAAAGGCGAATTGATCACGACAACGACCTCAACTGACAAGAGCATACGCCAGAGAAGCTGATGCGCGTACCTCGACTCCGCTCGCTACGCTGGGTCAACCCGTTTTCGGCTCGTGGCAGGGCCCAGCACGAACGGCGCGGCGCCAGCCGGCCAATGTCGCCCTGCTGATGTGATCATACGCGCTCAACGGTTCGGCGAATCTCCATCCAGCCGCGAGCTGGCCATCCCGCAAGCAGCCGTTCGCGACCTGCTGAATTGCGCCTTAATGCGGGGTGGGTGAAGTAAACCCAACGCCGGTGGAACAGCTCGACAGGGGGTCTGCCGGCACCCGCCCCGAGACCGTAAGATGACGCTACGGTGACATCCGGCCCTGCAGGGGGGCGTCCAACTCATGCCTCGAATCACTTTGCGTCACGCGCGTGTCCCGCTGGTATGCGTCGGTGCGCTGATCCTGTTTGCGTTCTGCCTCGCATTCACCGCATGGCAGGAGCCGCTGCCGGTGCAACGTGCCTTCATCGCGGCGCTGATGGTGTGCACGGTCGGCATATTGCTGTGCGTGTTCGCGCGGTTCGCCAGCACCCTGTTGGTGGCTGCCGGCTTGTTCGCGGGGCTGAAGTTCATCGCGGTGATGAAGTTGCGCTATCTTGAGACGCAGCTGATGCCGTCGGATTTCGTCTATTACGTGCGCAGCAGCCTGTTTGGCACCTTGAAACATTATCCGCACCTGTACAGTCTGGGTATTGGCCTGCTGTTGCTGCTGCCACCGCTGCTGTACCTGACCTGGCGTTGGGATTGGCGCCTGCTGGCCGGATGGCGTCCACGTACCGCGCGGCTGTTGCGCCTCGGCGGTCTGTCGCTCGGCGTGTTGGCGTTCTGGTGGTGCATGTTGCCGAGTGGCCCGTTTGCCCAGGTGCATGCCCGCAATGTCTGGGAGAAGCTCTCCGATGACGCGCAACTGACCAATTTCTTCGTGAACTTCCGCGACTCGGCGGTGCGCTTGCCGGCGCTGAGCAGCGACGCGGTGGCGGCGCAGGCGTGGGGCAGCACCGCGCAGGGTTTGCCGGGCAGCCCGCCGCCGTACCCGGATATCGTCCAGGTGTTGGAGGAAAGCACCTTCGATCCATCGATCTATGCACACTGCACGGTGCCGGCCTGTCATGTGGCCATGCTTGAGGCCGACGCGCGCACCCGTGGCACCGGCGTATTGCGCACGCATACCTTCGGCGGCGGTACCTGGGTCAGCGAGTTCGCCGTCCTGACCGGCATGCCGCAGGACATTTTCGGCCCCGGCGGTATGTACGCGCCGTTCGTGCTGTCACCGCATGTGCACGATGCGTTGGCGCTGCAGTTGCGCCGCCTCGGATACCTCACCATCGCGATCTATCCGACTGCGGGCGACTTCATCAACGGCCGCAATGCATACACGGCCTACGGCTTCGATCACCTTTACGACGTGAACGAGCTCGGCCTGGATGAGTGGGAGGAAAGCGACCGGCAGATGTTCGACGCGGCCAAGCGCGTCTACGACAAGGTGAAGAAGCCGGGTCAGCCGGTGTTCGTGATGATCCTGACCCTGAACCAGCACGGCCCGCACGACGATCCGATGGCCACGCTGCCGCCAGCGTTTCGCAATCTGCTGCACGGGCTCGATGCGCAGACGGCGTTGAACTTCGATACCTATCTGTCGCGCCTGCATGACTCGGACGTGGCCATGCACGGGTTGGAACACGATTTTCTCGACCGTGCGCAGCCGACCGTGCTGGTGCACTTCGGCGATCACCAACCCTCGTTCGATGGCCTGATCCGCGGCCTGCGGCGCACGCTACCGAAACCGTTGCGGCCCTACCGCGATTTTCTCACCTACTACATGATCAAGAGCAACTTCGCCGGTCCGTCGCTGCCGCAGTACCCGATGCTGGACGTCGCGTTCCTGCCCAGCATGCTGCTGCAGGCGGCGGGCCTGCCGCAGGATCCATACTTTGCGGCGCTGACCCGGCTGCGCGAGCGCTGCGACGGTCGCTACGACGATTGCATCGTGCCGGGCTTGCTCGCTTCGTATTACGGCTGGATCTTCGGACGGCTGGATGAGTATCAGTGAGGGCGTGATTTCGTTCCGGCCCATGCGGCGCCGTTGACCCTGCGCGTCAGCAACCGACCGCATCGAGCCGCTACTGGATGTCAACCGCGGGAGCGACGGGGAAGCCTTGCTCGGCGCGTGCTGCATATGCCGGCTGCGTTCCGGCCGCTCATGTGTATCGCCCCGACTGACGCCTTGCGCGCAGCGTGGCGCGTGGATACCGCCTATGCTGGGTCATCCTTCCCGTTGCTGGAATGTCATCCGTGCCAGTCACCCACAGCCATCGTGAAAAGCCGCGCGCTAGCCAGGTGCTGGTGATCGGTCATCGCGGCGCGCCGGCGTGGCGGCCGGAACACACGCTGGCGTCCTACGCCAGGGCCATCGTCGATGGTGCGGACTTCATCGAGCCAGATCTGGTGATGACCAGGGATGGCGTGCTGGTGGCGCGTCACGAGAACGAGATCGGTGGTACCACCGATGTGGCCAGCCATCGCGGGTTCGCCAGCCGCAAGGCCACAAAAATTATCGACGGCAACGCGGTCAGCGGCTGGTTCACCGAGGATTTCACGCTCGCGGAGTTGAAGACCCTGCGCGCCCGCGAGCGCCTGCCACGGTTGCGTGGCACGCAGCACGACGGCGAATTCCAGATCGTGACGCTGCAGGAGATCATCGATTTCGTCGCTGCCGAGTCGACGCTGGCCGGGCGTCCGCTGGGACTGATTCCGGAGATCAAGCACGGCACCTACTTCCAGACAATTGGCTTGCCGATGGAGGATCGGCTGCTGGCGACGCTGGCCGCGCATGCGTACACGCGCACTGCGCCGGTGGAGATCCAGTCATTCGAGATCGGCAATCTCAAGTACCTGCGCGCAAACCTGGGCAAGCATCATCCGAACATCCGCCTGTTGCAGTTGCTGGGCGCGCCCGACGCGCAACCGTACGATTTGGCTGTCGCCGGTGGCGAGCTGGATTACGCGCGCATGCTGACGCCGACGGGACTGCGTGAGATCGCCCGTTATGCAGACGCGATCGGCCCGGACCTTCGCCTGATCATTGCGTGGACCGCCGACGGCAGCCTGGGCCGGCCGACCCGCCTGGTGCATGACGCACACGCAGCGGGACTCGAAGTGCATCCCTACACGTTCCGGCCGGAGAACCAGTTCCTGGTGAAAGACTTCTGGCAGGGCAATGACCCACGCACGTGCAACCAGGCCGGCCTGGTTGCGCAGATCCGGGCCTACCTCGAGGTCGGCATCGATGCGTTCTTCACTGACGATCCGGCGAGTGGACGCAAGGCGGTCGACGCGCGTTGAGCCGTGCCGGAAGGGCCTTGGGCAGGGAACGCGCGCGGGCGTACGGAGCGCGCAAAAGATCGTTGTGATCAAACCATCGTCGCCACCTCGCCAGCGCATGCTCGCCATGTCTGCTTCGGCCGCACCGTCATCGCTCGCGAGATCGCGCTCGCCAGCTGTGGTGCCGCGGCGTCGCCATCCTCGTCGGCCGGTAATTTCTTGGAATGAAACCATATGGACGGCTAGACGTCCATATGTACAAGATGCAAAGCGGCGGCGATAGCCAAACGTCGACGACTTGTTATGCTGTACCCTGTTTTCACGGGGAGCTGCATATGGGTTTCTTCAGCAAACTGGTTCGCCACAAGTCAGTCGAGCAGCTGCAGTCGGAGGCTGGTGCCAGCACGGATTTCCGCCGCACGATGGGCGTGTGGCAGCTGACCGCCATCGGTGTGGGTGCGATCGTGGGCGTGGGTGTGTTCGTGCTGGCACCCAACGAGGCAGCGCTGAACGCGGGGCCGGCGATCATCCTCAGTTTCCTGGTGGCCGGCATCGGCAGCGCCTGCGCGGCGCTTTCCTACGCCGAGTTCGCCGGCATGATTCCGGTAACCGGCAGCGCTTATACCTACGGTTACGCCGTGTTGGGCGAATTGCCCGCCTGGATCATCGGCTGGGATCTGCTGGTGGAATACGCGCTGATCGTGGGCGTGGTGGCGGCCGGCACGTCGAACTACCTGCAATCGCTGATCACCCAGGTTACCGGCCTGCACCTGCCGGTGTTCCTGCAGGCGGCATATGACCCGGCGCATCCGGATAGCGGTCGCGGCATCAACCTGATCGCAATGGTGGTGGCGATGGGCATCGCCGGGTTGCAGGTGGCACGCACCGAGGTGGGCGCACGCTTCAATACCGTGGTGGTGGCGATAAAGGTGATCGGCGTCGGCATCGTGATCGTGGTGGGCGCGTTCTACGTGAATCCGGCCAATTGGTCGCCGTTCATTCCGTCGCTGGTGCATGACGCCACGGCGAGCGGCGGCATGCGCTATGGCGTGGACGGCATGCTCGCCGCGGCCAGCATCGTGTTCTTTGCGGTGTTCGGCTACGACACGCTGACCACCGCCGCAGAAGAGTCGAAGAACCCCCAGCGCGATCTGCCGCTGGCGGTGATGGCGTCGCTGGGCGTGGCGATGACAATGTACCTGGCCATTTCGCTGGTGCTCACCGGCATGGTGCCGTACAACGGCTGCATGGACCCGACCCAGATGGCCGGCCAGTGCCAGCAGATGATTTTGGCCAGCGATGCGCCGGTTAGTGCGGTGTTCGCCGCGCGCAACCTGCACTGGATCAGCGGCATCATCGATATCGCCGCAGTTGCCGGCATCGCCAGCGTCGTATTCGCCTTCATGTTGGGCGCGGCGCGCATCTGGTTTGCGCTGGCGCGCGACGGCCTGTTGCCGAAGTGGTTCGCCAGGCCGCATCCGACCTATGGCACGCCGTATCGTCCGACCATGCTGCTGGGCGTGTTCACCGCGCTGGCGGCGGGCCTGCTGCCGATCCGCGAACTAGCCGAGCTGGTGAACATCGGCACGCTGTCGGCGTTCATCGTGATCTGCGCTTCGGTGCTGATCCTGCGCATCCGTCAACCGGAACTTGAGCGTCGTTTCCGCACCCCGATGCTGTGGCTGCTGGCGCCGCTGGGCATCGTGTTCTCGCTGTTCCTGATCATCGGCTGGCCGTGGGTCACCGACGGACATTTCCACATGATTGGCGGGCTGGACATCGTCACCATGTGGCGCTTCGTGATCTGGATGGCGATCGGCCTGGTGATCTATTTCTCCTATGGCATGCACAACTCCAAGCTGGCGACCGCCGGGAAACCCTGAGTGAGCTCAGGCTGACATGATGGCCGTGACCACCCGGTCGCGGCCGTCGCGCTTGGCCTGGCGCATCGCCTGGTCGGCGCGGGCCAGCAGGGTCTCGATGCTGTCATAGCAGCCTGGCGCGCATGTCGCGATGCCGATGCTGGCGCTCAGGTGCCCGCCGGGGTGGTGACTTGCCCGCACGGCCAGGCGCAAGTGCTCGGCACGGATCAGCGCCTGGTCGCGATCGACGTCGGGCAGCAGCATGGCGAACTCCTCACCACCGATGCGCCCGATCAAGTCGCCCTTGCGCCCCTGTGTATGCAGGCGTGCGGCCAGCGCGACCAGCGCAACATCACCGGCGGCGTGGCCGTATTCGTCGTTGATCCGCTTGAAGTGATCAGCGTCAAGGAACAGCACGGACGCAGGTCGCTGCTGGCGATGGCTCTCGCGTAGCGCGATCCGGCCCAGGTCGAGGAAACGGTTGCGCAGCAAAAGGCCGGTCAATCCGTCGGTTTCTGCACGCTCACGCAGCCGCTGCTCGAGTTTGAACTGTTCGAGCAGGGTACGCGCCATGAAGGTGCGCAGTACCGTCGCCAGCGACACCGCAATCGTCATGTACAGCGCGAACTGCAGCGTCTGCGAGCCATTACCGATGTGCAGCAGCAAGGGCAGCGGCCCGAGCGCACACAACGCCATGGCGACGAGAAAGTCCCAGCGCCCGAACCAGATCACCGACGATGCCACGGGCAACAACAGGCCCGGCAGCGGCTCGGGTGCGCCAGGGAGACTGCCGATGCCAGTGAGGTTGATACCGATTTCCAGCAGCATCACGCACAGCAGCGCCAATATTCTCAATGGCAGCGGCTCGCGGCACTGCCGCGTGGCGAGGATCACCAGCAACAGCGGCAGGGCGGGAATCAGCTGCCATACCAGCTGTGCCGGCGGCGCACCGACGAAGCCGCGGGCCACCACGCCCAGCAGATAGGCGCACAGCGCCACCACCATCAGCGCATGGATCATCGGGCCCATGCGCTGCGCCAGATAGTTGGCGTAGTCGCGGCGGAATGCGGCGCCGTCAATGAGTTGCCAGTTTGCGGATGGGAGTTGCATGAGGGCGGGTGTCGACGACGGTGAGGGTAGTGGCTTGGCAAAGCACGATGAGTGCCAACACAGCCACGGGTAGCCGATGGGTCCATCCTGGGTTCCACGGTCATGACCTTCGGCAGGCGTGCCGCGCCCCTGCTCAGGGCTAGGATCGGAAACCCGGGCGAGTCGCGTGTGGCCATGCAAGCCCTGCGCTGTCCCGGGTTTTTCCACTTGCAGTGGGTTCCCGACACGCCTGGCGCCCGGCGCCAGCCTTCGCGCTCTCGCTGTCTTCTCCTGGAGCCACTCTTGAAATTCACTCGTTTTGCCACCGCCGTCGTCGCCAGCGCTTTTGCTTTGGCCAGTTTCAGCGCGCTTGCTGATGTCCCGGCGCCGCAGAATGTGCCGTACCAGGGCAGCCTGAAGATCGCCGTAGATGCCACCGACGTGGTCCATCGCATCTTCCGCGTGCACGAAGTGATTCCGGCGCAGCCTGGTCCGTTGACCTTGCTTTACCCGCAGTGGATTCCCGGCCATCACTCGCCCACCGGCCCGATCGACAAGCTGGCTGGCCTGGTCGTCAGCGCCAACGGCAAGACCCTGGCGTGGAAGCGCGACCCGCTGAATGTGTACGCCTTCCAGCTCGAGGTACCGGCCGGAGCCACCCAGGTAGAGGCGCAGTTCCAGTATCTGTCGCCGCAGGATCGGCGCCAGGGCCGCGTGGTGATGACGCCGGAGATGCTCAACCTGCAATGGAATGCAGTGACCCTCTACCCGGCTGGCTATGACGCCCGCCAGATCAACACCGAGCCCAGCGTGACGTTGCCCACCGGCTGGCAGGCCGGCACCGCGCTGGAGGTGGCCTCGCATGATGGCGACACCATCCACTTCAAGCCGATCGACTACGAGAACCTGGTCGACTCGCCGATCTACGCCGGCAAGTACTTCAAGCGGCTGGATCTGGATCCGGGCGCCAAGGCGCCGGTGCACATGGACATCGTCGCCGACGCGCCGAAGTACCTGAGGGTGAAGCCGGAGCAACTCAAACTGTTTCGAAACCTGGTGCAGCAGATGTATAAGCTGTATGGCGCACACCACTACGACCACTACGACTTCCTGGTCTCGCTCAGCGACAAGATGAGCGGCAACGGCCTGGAGCATCACCGCTCGAGCGAGGACGGCACCTCGGCCGACTTTTTCACCGAGTGGAAGAAGAACGCGCTGGGCCGCGACCTGTTCTCGCACGAATTCAATCACTCCTGGGACGGCAAGTACCGTCGCCCCGCCGACCTGGACACGCCGAACTACAACGTGCCGATGAGCGACACCCTGCTGTGGGTGTACGAAGGCCAGACCCAGTTCTGGGGTTATGTCATGGCCGCGCGCGCGGGCCTGTGGGATGGCGAGCAGACCCGCGACATGCTGGCCTATGTGGCCGCCACCTACGACAAGGGCCGCCCCGGCCTGGCCAGCTGGCGCAACGTGCAGGACACCACCAACGACCCGGTGATCGCCCAGCGCGCGCCACTGCCGTACCGCAACTACCAGGGCAGCGAGGACTACTACTCGGCCGGCCAGCTGATCTGGCTCGATGTCGACGGCAAGCTGCGTGAGCTTAGCCATGGCAAAAAGAGCATCGACGACTTCGGCAAGGCGTTCTTCGGCGTCAACCCGGGCAAGTGGGATGTCGACACCTACACCTTCGCTGACGTCGTGAAAGCCCTCAACGACATCGCGCCGTTCGACTGGGCCAGCTACCTGCGTACTCGACTCGATGGCCACGGCCCGCTGATCGCCGGCATCGCCGCGCACGGCTGGAAGCTGGTCTACACCGACAAACCATCCGACGCAGTCAAGGCGGTCGAGGCACGCCGTCACTATGCCGATCTGATGTATTCGTTGGGCCTGTCGATCAGCAAGAACGGCAGCATCGGCGACGTGTTGTGGGACAGCCCTGCGTTCAAGGCCGGCCTCTCGCCCGGCATGAGCGTTATCGCCGTCAACGGCCACGACTACGACGCCGACGAGCTCACGGACGCCGTCACCGCCGCAGCGAAGGACCACAACCAGGTCATCGAGCTGCTGGTGAAGAATTTCAATGAGTACAAGACCGTGCGCATCGACTACCACGGTGGCCTGAAATACCCGCATCTGGTTCGTGACATCAGCAAGCGTGACACCCTGGCGACGCTGCTCAAGCCCGTTCCATAGAACAACGCGCTCCTTAGCCTTTGCCTGCTCTCCCCTGCGGGGAGAGGATTGTGACCAGAGGAAATCCCCTTGCGGAAGGTGAGACGCGGGCGCTCGCCACCAACATGCGTTTTCGCCACTCCTTCTCCCATTTGCCGAGAAGTTGGAATGAGCGCAGCCAACGCGCCCCGAGCTACCTCTCACCTGCCTGCCTGCAAACCACCAACTCGGCTATACTGCGCTCCCCGCGGGGCCGGCCATCGACCCACCCCGCGCGCGGCCACACAATGCGCCCGTAGCTCAGCTGGATAGAGTACCGCCCTCCGAAGGCGGTGGTCGTGGGTTCGAATCCCGCCGGGCGCACCAAATCAAGGGTTTGCGAGCAGTACTGACGCCCTCGACACTTTCTCTCCGGCAGCGGTACTCCGCGTTCCGTGCAACCCGATGACCACATCTGCGTTTCGGGCACAAATCGCCGTTTGGGCATAATGCCCATCCTGTGCCCACGCTGTGCCCATCCCGAACGGCCGCGTCTTGCATTGACCACATCTCTCCGTGCCCATGCATCTTCCGACGCCGGGTTGTTGCCTGGCAGAACGTCCCCGGATCAGGTTGATCACGCTCGCCTCTTTTCAGCCGAAACTCCGCCCAGCGATCACGAAGCAGCGTGGGCCTATGAGTCTTCAGCTTTGTTCGCATGTCGGCGCCAGAGTCGCAGCCGGTGCGACCATGGATTGGTGAAGTAACGAGTCTTGAGAGGTGTTGCAAAACTCGTATAGCCGCCTGAATTTCTTCGCTGTGGGCGCGAAAAAAGCTAAATACCGTTGTTGTGTCACTTCTGCCTATCTCAGGATAAGCGAATCAATGGCTTGCGTGATTAGCTGCGGAATTTGAGCGACCTGCGCATAGGGGTCGGTCTCCGAATGTCGCAGCTTGCCCGGCCATCATCGAGCCTGCAAGGGCAGTCATCGGCGACAAGCGAACTTCAGTCGGATGGTCAGCTGGCTGGCGACGCTGGTCCAGTTGTCCGGCGAGACTGGTCAGCTGGGTTGGAAAGGATTGGTCAACAGGCAGGCAATCCGCATTGTTCTGGGCACCTTGGAAGAAGACTGCATTCCGGGCGCAGGCTTTCTCTGCGCCGCGGAACGGGTCTGCCTTGGCCTCAGGCCGCTTTCTTGGCGGCAGTCTTTGCAACTTTCTTGGCTGCGCTCTTTTTGACGGCCTTCGCCACAGCCGCTGTGGGTGCGCCATCGATTAGGAGGCTCTCGGCCGTGATGCCGCGCTTCTTCAAGGCCTGCACAAACCACAACGGTCGCTTGCCACGACCTGACCACGTCTGGCTCGCGTTCTCAGGGTTGCGATACTTGGGGGCTACTACCGACTTTGGCCCCTTGGCGCCTTTGCCGCCACGGGTCGGATACACGTCGGCCAGGGTCAGGTTACTGCTTTTCAGCAAACGCTCGATTTTTTCCCGGACCTCTTTCACGTGATTGCCGTGAGCGGCCTGCATCTGCGATTGAGCATTTGCGATGAGTGCCTTGAGTTCAGCGGGGGACAGCGTTTCAAGATTAATGGCCATGATTGGTCTCTTTGCAGTGGATGAGAAACGAGAGTCTATCCGAGCTGGTACGAATTTACCTACAAGTGGAAAAGAAATTTCCTTACATATCTATATGCTTACTTCACCGCATGAGTGGCTGCCTGACCAAGGCCGCCACGGGGGACAGACCGGACCACGTCACTCATGCTTGATCGCTGCTTGCCAGATGTGCTCTTGCGCCTGTTTACCTTTTTGCGCCCGTCAGAAAGGCGTACCTAGGAGTCTGTCGGACTTTGGTGGTCGAGGCGAGAATTCGGCTGTGCGAGGACAGATTTTCGACGGTTCGCCGGCCCATGGTGGTTCCATGGGCCAAGAATCGGCGGAAATATGGACCGCACAGGCGGATTCGCAGGCCGGCCAACCAAAGTCCGACAGGCTCCTAGTAACGACCGTTCCCAGCGCAATAGGAACCAGCCTTGTTCGGCTGCGCCACCGCTGTCTTGAGGATCTTTCCGCTGACCCTTTTCTTTGCCTCGTCAGCAAAATCTGTGGGTGGATTCTGGCTCCAGTAGGGTGCCAAGCGCGTGGTACAAGGCGATTTCAGCGCCATGGTAGGTGCGAAAACCGAAGGACTTTCTGGACGTCGGTTTTGCCTTGGTGTTGAAGTCCTCCACGACACCGCTGGAAAACTGGCCTTTGGCCCGGAACCCGTTGAGCAGGAGCGAGCGGTGGCGCCTGCGTATGTTTGCCACCTGCTTCATCGGTTCGAGCTTCGAGCGCATCGCGCGTGTACACCACTGATCCAGGAAGCAACCCGGCCAGTAGGGCGAGACGTAGGTCCAGAAAGCCTGGAATTCTTCCTTGAGCAGGTAGGCGCGGACGGTACGCAGGTTGTACTTCAACAAGTCGGCCAACTTCGGCGCCTGCTTGTCGGTCAGATGTTCGGGCCGCTTGAGCAGCAGCCAGCGGGTCCGGGTCAACACCGGCTCGTAACCCTTGGCTTTCAGAGCCCGCGCCTCCCCGGCACGCAGCACGTCGATCGCCTTGCTCAGGTAGGTCATGATGTGGAACCGGTCGAGCACGTGCAGCGCCTGGCCGGCTTTCTTGGCAATGACCTTCAGGTAGGGCCGCCACATGTCCGAGCAGATGAAGGCAAGCGCCTGACTGCGCTCGGGACCCAGCCAGCGGAAAAAGCCCAGCAGAGTTTTGATCTTGCGGTTTGCGCCGATCCACAGCAGCCGTTTGCAACCGCTGTCGATCTGGTAGACCAGCGTCAGGTGCTTGTGATCCTTCTTCCAGGCGATCTCGTCGA